>UMII01010565.1_pt1 | contig 14827 bp, 17 predicted proteins | sample 1965731 | NCBI WGS metagenome assembly UMII01 (sample SAMEA4836118, study PRJEB28245) | human gut metagenome | biome: gut microbiome; material: fecal sample | place: Denmark | collected 2008
GAAAAAAGAACTTGAGAAAGTCGTAGCAGACTTTGAAAAAGTAGTATGTAGAATACAGAATGCTAAAGATAATGGAATTGAATATGAGAAATGTAGAAAAGATTTACTGTTTGCTTATTATAGATCGAACTCCCTTGACGAATGGAATTTTTTCAAGAAAAATGATCACAGGCAGATACGGAAGCAGTATAGTCGAACATTTGATGGAAGAACTCAAATTAAGGAGGAAATAAGATGATTTCAAAGTTTAAGGAACGTATCACAATTTCATTACTAAAAACAAATATTGGTGTAGTTGAATTTGAAAGCGATTGTAACAATCAGACAAAAAGTGAATTTATTGATAATCTAATTACAAATTATGCGAATGACTACCGGTTTAAAAGAGTAGTAGAAATAAATATTATTAAAAGTTTAAAAAATTTAGGTTTTATTTGTGAATATGACTTAAACTCGAAAATTGACTATGATAAAATTACTATTACAACTAGTGGTTATTATGACAGCGATCCTTGTAATATGGTTAGTATTATAGCAGAGTCAACGTTTGATTTCAATATTAAAATTCTGCGATCAATTAAAAGAATATTAAATTAGTGCGGAGGATTCTATATGGCTAGGAAAGTTAGCAGGCGAGATTTATTAGAGCGTGAATACAGAGCATTAGTTAAAGAATTTAACGAAAGGGCAAAGGAAATTAAAAAAGCTGGAAAAACGTCGAAAACCGTAGATTATATTAAATCTACAATCAGCTCAGGCGCAATCGGTAAAAGAGGGAATTTGTTGCATCGTTTAAAATCTAGGAAAATTAGCAACTATGAGGAAGAAATACAGTTATTAAAGAAAGTCAGAAACTGGAAATCCGCAACTCTGGAAGGAGTAGCGGAAATAGAGGAGCAAAGAGTAGAAACAATAAAAGAAAACTATCCCGAACTTGATGCAATGTCAAGTGGTGAAATAGTTGAAATGCTTAATTTTTTAGGCACTACTAAAGGGGTAGAATCTAAAAATAAGTATGACAGTGACCAACTAATTTTAGCAATAGGTATGCAAAAAATAGATAATAGAAATAAATCTATTAAAGATATATACGATGAAATTCAAGAGTCTGATAAAACACTAGCGGATTACATTCGCAATTCATTAGAGCAAAATAAGGATAAAAATTGGATTCCATTTTAGTAGCTATTAACAAGGGGGTGAGAATGATGTATTTGAAAAAACCAGATATACTGCCAGATAGCCGCCTATCTGGTTTTTATTATACATATTCTTTTGATTCAATAGAGAAAAAAATAGATTATTTAGTAAACAACGATGGACTTCTACTAAATAAAAAAGGTAAAGCGTTATTATCTACTCCGATAACCTTTGATATTGAAACATCCTCGATGCCAGAAAATGACCCGCATAACCCGAAGGAATACATGTTGGGATTTCCATATTTGTATCAGTTATATTTGCTCGATACTGTTTTCTTTTGTCGAACGAGAACTCAGTGTTATATGCTTTTTTCTGAAATAGAAAGGGTGATGTTAAAGCACAATATTCAAGTTGTCTGCTATGTGCACAATTTGTCGTTTGAGTATCAGTTTCTTAAATCAATACTTAACATAGATTTCACTAAGGTTTTTCTGATAAAGAATCGAAAAGTAGCAAAATTTGAGTTAAATTCTGATACAATCATTTTTCGTGATAGTTACTTACTGTCTAATATGTCATTGGCTAAGTTCTGTGAAAATTATAATTCAGAAGAATATCAAAAAGACAAAGAGCTGATAGACTACGAAATTATTCGATATCCGTGGTCTGAGTTATCAGACGAGATATTATATTATTCTGGGATGGATGTAATCACATTGTATCACGCTGTTATGTCAATAATGACAAAAGAAGGTGACAATCTTAAAACAATTCCAATGACAAATACGGGCTACGTTCGACGCGCATATAAAAAAGCCTGCTTGGGAAGCACATACAACGGCGGTTCATATCGTGCTAAGTCAGATGCAAAATTTAGGCAGAAAAAAACGTATAGACAAAAATATATGGATAAAGAAAAAATAACACTAGAACAATACAACTTATTGTTAAAAGCTTTTCGCGGTGGTAACACACATGCTAATCGCTATAAAGTAGGCAGAATAATTTCTAATGTAACATCATACGATTTTGCGTCATCCTACCCCGCTGTTATGATATGTTCAGACCAGTTTCCGTCTGGTAGACTAATGGAATGCACTAATTCTGTCCAAACACCGGATGGAATCGAATACTATGTCAAAAACTATTGGTGTATATTCGAGGCTGTTTTCGAAGATGTACAGTTACGGGACAATATTAAAACGCCGGTTCCATATATTCCTAAATCAAAAATGATATGTTCATCATCCGCATATAGTACTGGGATTTTTGACAATGGTCGCCTGATATCACAAAAAGATTCATTCGAATTTAGTTTTCTAGGTTGTGAATATTATATTATTAAAAATCAATATGCAGGTAAAATGAAAATAACGAAAGCATACTATACAACAAAGGGATATTTGCCCGATGAAATACGGAACGAGTGTTCAAGATGGTATGTAAAGAAAACAGAGCTAAAGGGTATTGAGGGTTCTGAGTACGAATATATGAAGTCAAAAAACCGGGTAAATGCATCGTTCGGTATGATGGTTGAGAAAATCGTAAAAGATATATCGGATTTTTCAGGGAATTTAAATGAATTGACATTACGAACTCCCACCGAAGAAGAAGCAAAGAATCAAATTGAATCGTATTATAATGTAAGAAGCGGAAAGTTTTTAAATTATCAGTGGGGGGTAACGGTTACTGCCTTAGCTAGAGTCCGTTTACAGGAGTTGATAGATTTAACGTATAAAGATTTTATTTATGCTGATACTGATTCTGTTAAAATTGAGAATGGAGAAAAATATAAAGAATTACTAGAAAACTATAATAAACAATGGATTGAATATGCGGAAAATTGTAATGTATCATTCAAAGCATATACGAAAAAGGGCGATCTGCAAATTTTAGGCATTGCGGATTTTGATGGATTTTATAAACGATTTACAACTCTCGGTGCAAAGAAATATGCTTACGAAGATGAAAACGATCAATTACACATTACAATAGCAGGAGTCCCTAAAAAATTAGGAGCAAAGCTTTTAGGTAAAATTGAAAATTTTAAAGTCGGTATGCATTTTATGGTAGGAGCTGATGGAACGCTGGAAGAAAGGCAAGCATGGAAAAAACGATTGTTATACAATGATACTGACAATTTCGATATCACTATTGATGGAAAGATTCTACACATCGGAACATACATTGCAATGGAAAGAACATCGTATGAATTATCAATTACTGATGAATACGAAGAACTTATCTCTTCTTTAAAAAATGATGAAATATATGAAAAAGATGATATATGGGGTTGACAAGCATATAAAAACGTGCTAAGATATATATGTACCGGATAGAGGGGTTCTGATAATAAAATACAGATTGTCACGGGTGAAACCGCTGGATTTTATTTACGAATGATAAACGGTGTCAGAACTTCTCTATTGCAGGTACTACAAAAATATAAATAAAAAGGAGAATGAAAACATGAGTGCAAAAGTAATTAAAACAAGTGAAGGTTTAACCGCAAGAAAAGTTCTGTCTTATACCTCAAGAAATGATGCTATTCCTATGAAAGAGTTAGCTAAGGGAACGATCATTCCTTTTAAAGGTTATATTGAACAGGAAATTGTAAATGAAAATACCGGAGAGGTGTTCAATTCTCTTCTCATCATTTCTGAGCCTGATGAATCAGGTTGCGACGCATTATACGCGACCAGATCGGAAAGCGTAATGCGTTCTTTATCAGATATTATTGATACGCTCACAGATATGGGAGACACTGACCCGTTCTCAGTTAAAGTTGATAAATTAAAATCTAAAAATGGGCGTGAGTTTATTACTCTTAGTCTTGCTGATTAAAGGAGAATAGATATGGCAAAATATATTACAAGAACGATTGCTACATACAATACAAAAGTTACATTTGTAATGAATGGACAGCTTGATACTTATAAATTGGATGGAGAAGTCGGAAAAAAGGAAGCAAAGAAACTCCTTATTTCCATCTTAGGAAATAAAGATATTCTTATTGTTTCCTGCACAAAGGAAGAGGTTTCTACCTCAGTGTACAAGATGCTTGAGAAAGATTTTATTGCTATGGCAACAAAAGAAAGCACCTGATATCCGCTTCAGTAATAAGCCCCTTATGGTTAGGGGAACCCCATTCTTTCCTCTTTTCCTTATATAGCCGCCGGATTAAAACTCTGGCGGTGTTTTATTGACAATTCTATAGAATTGTGATATAATAAATATAAATAAGGGAAAGGGGTGATTCCATTGAAATAATAGGAATAAACTTTTAACGATAATAGAAGTAATGGCAAATAAAGGATAATATCCGAAGTAAAGATTATTTGTTAGTAGTCTATAATCATTGAAAAGTTTGTGTATAAGTAACTGTAGATTCATTTTTGTATCTACCCACGGTGCGCTAACTAAAAACAGTCATTATCCAAACAAATTACCCCGTCTTCTCTCGGCGGGGTAATTTTTATTTAATAAATTCGAGAAAAGCTTCTCGCGCCTTATAGCTTGAAAATCGAACCATATTATTATGATATATTTTTTTCATTCGTTTTTTAAAACGATTATTTCCGTCAAAAATACAATCATCCGATAAGTCCTCTTTTCTTGCGGCAAGTGCAAAGTTATATGTCAAGTCAGCAGTTTCATTAACATAGTAAAACGCCAGACCATACAAGTAACGAATTGAGAAATATTTATCATAATACTTAATAGTAAATAAGTAATCACCTTTTAAATTAGGAGTTTTTAAAATCATAGTGTTATCGTCTTTTAAATATTCTTTTTTTGTTAATAGTTTACTGTAATCAGATTCTGAAAAAGATTGATTAAATGTGCTATTTGAATGAGCATCTGCGGCACTTTTATTAAACCCTTGTTCAAGAACAAAGCCATTTCCTCTATAAAAATTGGTTTCAATATTTATATCGCGGTTTATTCCAAAGTGTTCATAATAAGGGTTATTTACATCAATTAAGTTTCCGGTTAATATAAGAGGTAAATATCTACTCTGCGAGCCACCGCCCCTTGCCAGTGATGTATGAATAGAAAAAACTCGCTTCACCTCGTCTTTGATATAATCGCCGCTTTCTGGCTGAAATTCATCGAGCCATATTCTCGTAACATGATTAAAAACGTTTGAAAAATTTCGTATATCATCGCTGGAATTGAGTGAAGTGCTATATCCGCATAAGAACCATTCGTTTTCCTTTCCCCGAAGTCTAATGTAGATATTATTGAATACTCCTTTTATTCCTACCTCTTCTTTCATTTCTAAATCAGGATAGTAATTTGATAATGCGCTGGGAAAATACGCCATAAAAGAAACTGCTTTTTCAAGCTGATATTTTTTCCTCATTAAGATGCAAAACAATTCATTTTTTGTTAAAAATTTATTTAAAATGTATCCACCAAACCATGTTGTTTTTCCTGCGCTACGGTTCGACGTCGAAATATACGTTTCTGGCTTATTTCCATTTTTATCCATTTTTGATAACAATAAATTTCCGCTGTAATGGATTTTATCATCTGATATAAAATGATTATATTTTTGTAAATTCATAGTACACACTCCTTTACATATTTTTTTATTTATGATATATTTATATTGTAACACATATACAATTAAAAGTAAAGGTGGTGAATGCATGCATAGTATCGGCGTAGCATTACTCTTTAATTTAACAGATTTAGTTACCGGTTTAATTGCCGCAGTTAAAGCAAAAGAGTTGCAATCAAGTAAACTGCGGGATGGAATTTTTAAAAAAATTGGTTTCTTAATCTGTTATTTTTTAGCGTTAATGATTGATACATATGGTAGCGAAGTCGGTTTTGTTTTAGAAGTTAAACTACTTCCAATCGTCTTAGGTTTTGTATGCCTTACAGAAGTTGTTTCGATCATCGAAAATATTTCTAAAATTACTGACATTCTACCCGAAAAACTCCTGTCAATTTTCCACATTTCAAAGGAGGATAACAATGGCTGATACAAGTTTTGTTAGGATTCCAGAAACGATTGCTGTTGCAATCGAGGTTATCAATGGAGCATACGGAAACGGAGAAGATAGAAAAAAAGCGTTAAAAAGAGCCGGATACGACTATTCAAGGATTCAGAATTGTGTGAATAATCTGCTTCCCATCTGGAACAAATATAAGGAGTGATAAAAATGCCAGACGAAAGAAAAATCAGTCCTTACGTCGTTTCCGCCATGTGCGGTTGCTGGGCGTGGGAATCCGGCATGAATCCGGGAATATGGGAGTCTCTAATTCCTACAACGTGGGATCACGAATACCAGTATGACGGTATAGGTGGTTTTGGCTTAGGACAGTGGACTAACGTTGGAACTCCGTATGGTCGTTGTTATAATCTGCATACATGGGTCACCAGTCAGGGATATTCTGACGGAGATTTATACGGGCAGTTAAATTTTGTACTGCACGAAAATTACTGGACAGCGGCAAATTCAGTGATGGGCTATAACAATTTATCTGAATTTTTGTCATCAACAAGCACGAATTTACCGTTACTAGTAGAAGAGTTTCTGGCATGTTGGGAAGGTGTTCCCGGAAATAAATTGACTGAGCGTATTGCATACGCGCAAAATTATTATCAGTTCATTTACGATAATAAATCTGCGAGTCCGTCTTCGTGGAAGCAGACCTCCGGCAATTTCTATCAAGACCCCACCGGAAGCGCCGCACATGCAAACGTAATGCTTGTATACTGGTGGGCCGGAGGAGTGGAACCCGAGCCGCCCGGGCCAACACCCGGCAACAAAGGAAAAGGCATGCCATTGTGGTTTTTCATGAGAAGGATTATTTAAGAAAGGAGTTAATAAAAATGGCAGTATTATCAAAAGAAGATTTAATCGCCAAACTTAATGCAAGTTTTGGAGAAAATTTAAGCGATGATAATATTTCATTGTTGGAGGATGTATCAGATACTATTGATTCATTTTCAGACACGGAAGATTGGAAAACAAAATACGAAGAAAATGACGCTTCGTGGCGCAAACGTTACAAGGAACGGTTTGAGGGAAAAGAAGATGATAGCCCTGAGAGCGAACCCGAAATTGAGCATTATGAATCACCGACAAAATTTGAGGATTTATTTACTGTAGAAAGTGAGGTCAAATAACTATGGCTAAGAGAATTGCACAGAGTACTCTTAATGCGAGCACGATTGACATTTTAAACGTTATCAGGCAGAATGCTAGTTATGATTATCAGCAGAACGTTCCTGTAGTAGAAAAAGCAACACAGATTCCTCAGGTAGGAGAAATTATCTGCGGCACTCCAGCGTTAGCAAATCAGTTTTTAAATGCACTGGTAAACCGTATTGCATTAGTGCGGGCGCAGAGCGTAACATTTAACAACCCGTATTCCAGACTGAAAAAAGGATATCTGGAGTTCGGGGAAACTGTAGAAGATATTTTTGTAAGCATTGCAAAAGTAGTTGACTACGATCCTGATAAAGGAGAAGGTAGAGAGTTTAAGCGTTCTCTTCCTGATGTGCGCAGTCAGTTTCACATCATGAACTGGCGTGTTATGTATCCGGTGACTATTCAGGACGAAGATTTGAGAAGAGCTTTTCTGAGCGAGCAGGGAGTAACTGACTTAATCGCAAAAATTGTAGAATCAGTCTATACTGCCGCCGAGTACGATGAGTTTTTGCTGTTCAAATATTTGATTATCAAAGCAGTTGCCAAAGGGCAGATGTACCCTGTATCAGTTGATGATTCTAAAATGTCAAATTACGCAACCGCTTTTCGTTCAAAATCAAATGCAATTACGTTTCCGAAAACAACTTACAACGCAGCATCTGTTAGAAATAATACTCCTCGAGATAGACAGGTTATTTTCATGGATTCTGATTTCAACGCAAAATATGACGTCGAAGTTTTAGCCGCCGCATTTAACATGGACAAGGCTACATTCATGGGAAGCCTTTTCCTGATTGATGATTTTACAACGTTTGACAATGAACGTTTTGAGGTTATCCGCAATTATTCAGATGGCATCGAGGAAGTAACATCCGGCGAACTCGCGCTTATGGCAAATGTAAAAGCGGTTTTGCTGGATGAAAATTGGTTTCAGTGCTATGATAATATGAATAAATTTACTGAAAAATATGTGGCATCGGGGCTGTATTGGAATTACTTCTATCACACATGGAAAACGATTAGTTCTTCCCAGTTTGCTAACGCCATTGTGTTTGTTGCAAATACCGCTACAACTAGTCTTCCCGCTAGTATCACGTTTGAGGTGGTCGATAAGTCCATTTCCGAAACCGCTACAGTTCTTTGTTTAGAACCGCAGGTGGACGGAGCTACCTTAGAACCCCACAATGTTCAGTTAGTTCAGACAGAGCAGGCAACAAAAGCCGGTGTAGGTGTGCAGAAATACGGAGCTTTGCTGATTCCTGCAAGTGCTACAGCAACTAATCTTGTATTAAGCGCAACGGTAAATGGAACTACTTATAACGCTAAAGCTTCTGCTACAATCAATGCAAGTGCCGAAGTTGGAACCACTGTTGAACTCGACAAAGTTGGATAATAACCAGCGGGGATATTATCCCCGCTAATTTTATAAAAGGAGATATTAAATGAAAGATATTGATAGAAATATAAATAGTATATAGAAAGGTGTGATAATATATGTATATTGCTCCTAACAGTACAATAGAATTATTTTCAGATATTGGTTTATCTGGTAATTATGATAACGCATTATATTTTAGTTCAACAACCGCTAAAGATTCTTATTTTTCAAATATCGGAAAAATAGCAACGCTAACAAAGATATCTTATGTGTCACAGCAAAAAGGAATCATTAAAATTGGAACTCCGATTGCTAATCTCCTTTCAGCGGGATATTTGCGATACAAAAATACATCATATGAAAACAAATGGTTTTATGCATTTATCACTAGCATTGAATACCGTTCAAACGGTATGACGGAAATTCATTTTGAAATTGACTATCTCACAACGTGGATGGGAACTTTTCAGTTAAAACAATGCTTTGTCGAACGACAGCATGTGACAGATGATTCAATCGGAGTTAATATTCTTGACGAAGGAATCAACTTTGGTGAACATGTGATTGAAGGTATTCATGATTACACACTTACCGGAACAACGTCATTTAATCCTATCGTTATAGTGACAGCGGCAGAATCCGGCGGCTCAGGTGGCGGTATTGCTGGCGGAGTTTATAGCGGATGCGTAATATCTGTTTTTGTAACGGCAGAATCCGCAAATAAATATATCAATGATTTAATTGATAAAAATAAAGCAGATAATATTGTTAAAATATATTCACTTCCGGCTAAATATGTAGTACCGGGCGGCACTCCGATTGAAGACCGATACAAAGAGACTCACACAAATAATAAACCTTATAGTACACTTGATGGCTACATTCCAAAAAATAATAAATTGTTCTGCTATCCTTACAAATACGCCGAAGTAAGCAACGGAGAGGGTGACAGAAAAGATTATAAATATGAGTGTTTCAACACAGTGCCAGGAAATGCAAGTAGCGGAACATATAGTTTCACGGAACAGGCATCTTTTGGAGCATCAACTCAGGCTCTTTTTATGCCTATCAATTATAAGGTGCAGTCTATGTCGGGAAACGGGCAGTTAGAAATTGATGAACGAGTGAGTTTGTCAAGCTTCCCTTTATGCGCTTATAACATTGATACATACCGCGCCTATACTGCACAGCAAAATACATCCGCACCGAACAGCCTGTTTAACAGCTTTACAAAAGGGGCAATCAGCGGCGGAGCCGCAGGAGCGGGCGGAGGTATACTTGGTGCCATTGGCGGTGCATTGTTTGGCGGTATCAGTAGTAGCATAGGAAAAGTAGTTGATTTATTAACTGTTAATACAGTTCCAGTTGAAATGGGAACGCGAAACCAGGGGACGCAGGAAAGCGATTTCTTACTTGCCACAAAACAGAAGGGTTTCAGAATCTACGAAAAATGTATCACGAAAGCATATGCAAAAGTAATCGATGATTATTTTTCAGCTTTTGGATATGCAGTACGTCGAACTGCTATTCCAAACATGAACGCAAGGCCGCATTGGACATATGTTAAAACTACAGATTGCATAGTGGAGGGAAATTTACCGTCTGATGATGCAAGAAAAATCGAAAATATTTTTAACTCTGGTTGTAGGTTCTGGAAAAAACACACGGAAATTGGAAACTATGACCTTGATAATAGCCCGTCGTAAGGAGGTGATATTTTGAGTAAAAAGAAAAGTTACTTTAGTGACTCATTAAATCTTAATATGCGATCATACGGGCAGTATCTTTCTATTCTACGGCAGATTTCTATTAGTATGTTTGAGTGGAAGAACATACCTTCCACTATTGAGAGTCGCTATATTGAACAGGCGTTATTTTATAATGCCGGGGCTGTTTATTTCAATGACGAAGTGGTTGGAAACCTTGCCCTAGATGTAGTATGTAATGGAAATTTTAACGTCTATGGCGAGCCTGTTAGACGCGTAGCATATTCTAAATATAATAATTATCGTAAATCACTATATGATACCGATAGTGTTATTATATGGAATAACATGGACAGAACTCCAACTTTTCCGGTTGTTGAGTTATTCGCGCAGAGACTGTACAATTTAGACAGAATCATTGATGTAAATGCCAATGCTCAAAAAACACCTGTTTTGTTGAAATGCGATCAGAAACTACGACTAACACTACTGAACGCGTTTAAAGAAATGGATGGAAATAGTCCTGTAATCTTTGCTGATAACTCTTTTGATGAAAATGCTGTTATTTGTCTAAAAACAGATGCGCCTTTCGTGTGTGACAAAATTTATGATTTAAAAACAAACTTATGGAACGAAGCCCTTACATACTTGGGTATTCCTTCTGCAAACGTTATGAAAAAGGAACGCCTGATTAAAGATGAGGTTCTAAGAGGTCTTGGCGGAACTCTCGCAAATAGATACTCACGCTTATCTGAACGGCAACATGCGGTAGAAAAAATCAATGCTATGTTCGGAACAAATATCGAGGTGGCTATAAGAGATGAAATTGATGAACTCGGGCAAGTAGGCTTAGGTTTAGATACTCCTGCTTTAGGAGGTGAAGACAATGAGTAAGTACACAACAGAAGTAAGATATATTTGTGAGCAAAAAGCAGGACTAGAGGAAAGCGTCGGATTCAATAATATCAATTCTGTACTTGACAAGTCTTGGGATAAAATCTTCACAACTAACTGGGAAATTTTCGATGAAAGCTATAGAAAGATTCTCTGTGAAAAAATCTTGAGATCTTATTATACACGAGAAATTTGTGCAGAAACCGTTGGTTTATGGCAGTTGTGGCTTGACTCAACGTTATGCGAAATTATGCCAATGTACAACCAATTGTATAAAACAACTATTTATGAATTTAATCCCCTGTACAACACAGATATGACTACTACATTCACAAAAACAGTAACGGGAAATGATAGCAAAACAACAACGGGAAATAACAACAAATGGAACGATGTGTCAAATTATAACAAAAATACTAAAACAGATGATTACATTGTTAAAGATTCATCAAAAACAGAGAGCACCAGCAAAGGAAATACTAATTTAGAAAGTAGTAATAATGATACATCTGCTGAAACAAATAAATTCAATGATACACCGCAAGGAGGTGTTAATGGAATTGAATCTGGAAATTATTTGACTGATATTCGAATGATTTCACGAACTGGCACAACAACTAATTCATCAGATGAAAATTCTACAAGTTCGCTAAATGGAACATATACGAATGAAAATTTGAATAAGGGTACTACTGTAAATGAGGGAACTAACCGTTCAAATACAAGCGAACGTGGAACAACAAACGCTTCTGAAACTGGTACATCAGAAACAACCGAAACATGGACGGAACAAGTGATGGGAAAGAATAACAGCGAAAACTATGGACAGTTATTAGTTGAATTTAGAAAGTCAATTATCAATATTGATAAAATGATAATTGATGAATTGAAACCATTATTTATGCAGTTATGGTAGGAGGTACAAATATGGATAAAGTTTTCATTCCTTGTAGCGCAAAAATACTGCCGGTAAGTTATGATGATAGTCTAAGTTATTATGAACAGCTGTGCAAACTTACAAGTAAAATGAATGAAATTGTTGAATTTATTAACAGTAACTTCAGTGAAGCAATTCAGAACTACATTGATAAAAAGTTTAATGATTTAATGATAAATGCTATTTACGACGAAGCAACCGAAACTATTATTTTGAAGAACGAAACAAAATAGGAGGTATGGCTAATGAGCGATGTAAGTAAATTTAACATTTTAAATAAGATAGTTAATGTAAAAGATACCGAGGGCAGAGCAGAAGCAATCGCACGGTATAATCAACTTTTAAATAAAATGGAAACAGAATTCGAAGAAGTCAACAATAATTTCTTGCAAGTTAATAATAAATTTACAGCTGTTAATAGTGCTGTTAGTAAAATAAATAGCAAAATATCGAATTTTGTTAATGTTGTTACCGATTTCGGAGCAGATAATACGGCTAACACTGATTGCACGGAAGCTCTGAAAAAAGCTTTCGCTGTGGAAGACGCTTTTATTTATTTTCCGAAAGGTAATTATCTTATCAGTGATAGCATTAAAATTAAATCTAATACCTATGTATATGGTTATCGGGCACTAATTCAGAACAGAGATAGCAATAATATGTTCATCAATGATTCTGATGGAACCACCGGAGGTTATAATGCTAATAGTCATATCACTATTGATGGACTATGGTTTAGAGGCTTGAATATGACGCAAACGATTGTTGCATTTGGTCATTGTAGCGATATTCGAATTATTAACTGCGATTTTGCCAGTAACTCAGCTACTCATGAACAGCAGAATTGGCATCTGGTAGAAATCAACAGTTGCCGAAGGGTGCTGATTGAGAATTGCCATTTTACAGGAACCGCTACTTTCAAGACTGAAATGTTGCAGTTGGACGTTGCTACTCAAACAATGGTTTTTCCGTGGTTCGGGCCGTATGATAATACACCGTGTACTAATGTAGAAATTAGTAATTGTAATTTTTCACACCCAGAGAAGTATGGATATGAGACACTAGGTTTAAGTGATGCAGGAATTGGTAATCATAATGGAGCTAATTCGGCACCGATTGAATATATAAATATTCATGGATGTCATTTCAATAATGTTAAAACAGCATTTAAATTTGAGTATTTACGTTTTAGTATTATTGATAATAATATTGCCGAAAATTGTATGAGTGGTTTTGCATATCTTACCAGCCATATTATTGATAATGTAAAAATTACAAATAATACTTTTTATGGCAATGTTGATGATTATACCGACAAAGTAAGCAATACAGCCCTTGGACGTGGTATCTCGATTGGAACATTGAATGGACAACAGTGTAGCAATAATATTATCAGTGGAAATAATGTTATTGGATTCGCAACGCATGGAATCGCTGTAAATGGTGAATTTTGCGACGTAAGTAATAATATCATCAAAGGTAATGGATATACTGGATTGTATACTGACTATGATAATTATAAATGTAATTTTCATGATAATATCTGTGATGGTAACGCGAGGTTAGACCAGGAAAACTACGATCTTTTTGTTTCTCATACTCATACTAGTAAAATAATTCGAAGTGGTGGAAACGATATTTATAGTAACAAAGCGTCTATTATCAGATGCGCGGTTTACAGTACTGATAATTTGAAAAGTAGGGTGCATGATAATGTATACAGTGAGTTTACTTATCCTACTACTTTTAATAAGCTTAATGTGTATGGAAATACTAAATTCGATGGTAATCCGAATTATAGATTCAATAATGCTAATATTTCCTCTCCTGCGGGGGGGCAATGGTATACTCCAGTAAATTTTACTACAGACCATACTTGTTATGCTTTAATTAACTTTCAGGTAATTATACCCGCTAATTTTGTAGGAACTTTTAACATTAGAATTATAGATACTAGTTCTAAGACTACTCTAGGTTTTGAAACATACGACACGTCACACGCAAGTAGTACTACTCATACTGGAGGTAATCTTACTATATGCGTAAAAATTCTAAACGGGCACACTATTTCTGGCGAGTTATTTTTTGTTTATAGTGACAAAGCGGTTCAAAGTGTAGATGCTCAAATTATTATGCTTGAATTACCCGTGCCGCTTGAAAACACTGATACAGTATAAGGAGGGCTAAAGCCCTCCTTTATTATGCAAATACATATATTATTAACATTAAGATTACAAATAAATCTAATATAAAACATGTGATCAAGAAATCTTTCATTGTTTAATCATCTCCTTACACTAAAATAATAATCTCAGAAGTGAATACCTTAAAGTAATCAACTTCCATTTTTAATATTTCTTGTGACTCTGACGATTCATAAAAAGCAATCCTTTTTTTCCGCGAAACAAGTTCTTTTCCAGTTGCTTGTACTACTGTAATACACATTTTCTTATCGACGTTGCCGCATGCATATAATAAATCTTGCACTGTCATTTTTTATTTCCTCCTTTTAAATTGCCAGCATCCTACCAACTAATTCAATCCCATTATCTTTAATACTTTTTCAAAGTCTGCTACGACTTTCTCAAGTTCTTTTTTC
>UMII01063908.1_pt1 | contig 14827 bp, 10 predicted proteins | sample 1965731 | NCBI WGS metagenome assembly UMII01 (sample SAMEA4836118, study PRJEB28245) | human gut metagenome | biome: gut microbiome; material: fecal sample | place: Denmark | collected 2008
CGGCCCAGTGGACAGCCACCGCGGCAGGCGCGGCAGTGCTCGGCAGTGAACCGGTGCCGAACGGCGCGGAGCCGTGTGATGTGCGCGTGACGCATGTCCTGTTCGGCAAAATGGTTGAAATGGGCGTCAAGGACGCGGCCAACATGGGTGCGGCGATGGCGCCCGAAGATGTGAATTTAGACCCATACATTTTGCGGCGCGCTGAACGCTGTGTTTTGCATAAAATCTGCTGTTATCAGAACCATCCACTGGTATTCCCGATCGAACAAACAGAAATAGAAAACAGACAATCCCCCTTGATACCGGGCCGGCATCAAGGGGGATTTTATCTGCGCAAATGCTTTTCTTATCCGAACACCGCAGAGGCGAGCGGATAAACCACGACAAGACAGGCCGCAAGGGACAGCACAAGGAACACGAGGTTCGCCTTGAGCACACCGCGAACCGTCACATGCCCCGGTCCGAAGATGAGCGGTGCAGGCGCACACGCGGACGGCGTCAGAGATGCCATAGATGCCGCGACACCGATGACAGCAGCGAACGCTCCCAAATGCAGGTTGGAACCGGAGAGCAGCGCCAGACCGATATTGAAGAACAGCACCATCGTCACCACATTAGAGAGGAAATTCGTCATCACGAGTGCCGCAATCGCAAGCAAGGCCAGCGTACCGAACGGACTGAGACCCTGAAAGATCGGTTGGAGCAGGCCGCTCAGCCACGAGCTGATGCCGGTGGACTCGGCGGAAAACGGCGTAGACATGACGCAGACAACACCGGCGAACAGAATTGCCGGGAGCGGAAGCGTCGAGCAGGCCGCTCGGAAATCCAGTACCGGCTTTCCGTCCACGGTGATGAGACACAGGGCGCACACGGCGAGGATGGCCGGAACGACCACGCCGATCTGCGACCAGAAGGCAAAATGGCCGGGGAAAACGACCTTGCCGACCTCGGGCAGAAGAATAGCGAGCACGGTCAGCAGAAAAATACCGGCGGTGATTTTACCCTTTCGAGACAGCGGCTCGGGTTTCAGACTGGCCGTGTCAAAGTCCAGAAAGGCTTTGGCATTCGGCCGCCATACAGTCACCGCCGCCATCATCGCGAGGAACATGACTGCCGCAAACGGTACGCCGACGCACAGCCACTTCGCATACGAAATCGTGATGCCAAGCTGCGTTTCGATCATGCCGATGAGGATAAGCACCGGCGCATGCGCGATCGGCGAGGCGATCGAAATGATCACATTGCACCACAGAATACCGATAAACAGACACGCGTAGAACGGATCTCCCCTTTTTACGCCAATCTTGTCCGCCAGTGCAATCGCCAGACCGACATAGATGATCGCCAGCGACAGATTATCCACAAACATGCCGATGATGAGGTTGGACAGGAAAAACAGTCCGAGAAACACCAGCGGTCTGCCCTTCGCAATCCTGCGCGAAATGAACCATGCCGCCGCACGGTCGATGACGCCGGTCTCCTTGAGCGCGTAATTCAGAATGGAGAACACGATCATGGTGATGACCGCAAAATGTCCCATCGAGCCGGCCCAGACCTCGGTCGGCGTCATGGCACCGGTAAGGATGAGCAGCGCGAGGAACAGCAGCGCGCACCAGCTCGTGTTCACCGTCAGCCACAGATACAGCGTCGGAATGGTGACCGCGAGCACACGAACGCCCAGCACGGTCAGTCCGTTCTCCGGCTGCACGCCAAAGCCGATCAGCAGCCCGAGGATCAGCGCGACCGCAACGTGCAGATAGGTTTTATTCTTATTCACAGGGAAAAATCCTCTCTCTGATAGGGTAAAATTCTAAAAAAGGGTGCAGAAAAGCAGGGAACACGGCGCGGAGGCTTGCCGTTTTCCGTGTTCCCTGCTTTTAGACTGTCCTACTGTTTAATCTGCCCAGACTTCTTCTGCGATCTCCTTGACGAGCGCCAGCTTGCTCCACTGATCCTCATCGGTGACAAGGTTTCCTTCCTCGGTGGAAGCGAAGCCGCACTGCGGGCTGAGCGCCAGCTGCTCGAGCGGCACATATTTGGAAGCCTCGCGGATACGCGCGATAACGTCTTCCTTGTTCTCCAGCTTGGCATCCTTGGAGGTTACCAGACCCAGAACGACCTTCTGCTTGCCGATGTAGCGCAGCGGCTCGAAACCGCCGGCACGGTCACTGTCGTACTCGAGGAAAAAGCCGTCCACGTTGCAGTGGCCGAACAGGATTTCCGCTACCGGCTCATAGCCACCGGTGGACGACCAGGTCGAGCGGAAGTTGCCGCGGCAGATGTGCATGGTGATAACCATGTCCTCCGGCTTTGCTTCGAGGATCTTGTTGAGCACATAAACGTACTTGCGACCGACCTCATCTACGTCGATGCCGCGCTCTGCGTATGCCTTGCGCTTCTCAGCCGAACAGAATTCGCCCCATGAGGTATCATCGAGCTGTAAATAACGGCAGCCGGCAGCGTAGAACGCCTTTACCGCCTTCTGGTAAGCCGCTGCCAGATCGTCCAGCAGAACCTGCTCGTCCTTGTAGCGCTCGATCGGCTGGTAGTCGGTCGAACGAACACAGCAGATCAGATGCAGCATGGACGGAGACGGAATGCACTGCTTGGGCTGTACGAGGTCGGAGGCCACACTCTGCAGGAATGCAAAATGCTTGAGGAACGGATGGTCGTCCGGGAAGTCCAGCCTGTCAACGATCTTTACGGTCTCAGCCTTCGGCTGGAAGCCCTTGAATGCGACGGAGAAGTGCTCAGACTTGACCTTCTGCGTACCAGTCAGACCCCAGAGGAAGTCCATGTGCCAGAAGGAACGGCGATACTCGCCGTCGGTAACAGCGTGCAGACCAACATTCTCTTCCTTCTTTACCAGACCGGTGATCTCGGCATCTTCGACCCTGGCCAGTTCTTCAGCGGAAATTTCGCCGGCTTCAAACCTGCTGCGTGCTTCGTGGATGGCCTTCGTGCGCAGGAAGCTGCCGACAATATCGTAACGATAAGGAGCGGGATTTTTCATAGGATGTTGTCCTTTCTGATCTATGCAATGAGCAGTAACTCGTTTATTTTATGATATTAGTATAGAGGCTGATGACCCATTTGTAAAATACGATAAACCCATCATCGTCCATAGGTTGAAACTATAGATAGCGGTTCAACGCAAACGTTCATCTGCCATTTATATACCATATCATTTCCGAGAAATTAGAATTATGAGAAAGCCAAGAAAGCGGCTCGAGTTAACGTATCGAAAGTGAAAAACGTTTCGCTAAAGGCTTGCTTCCGGAGATTTGGGCGGCAGTGTTTTATGCATATAGCACAAAATATTTCCGTATAAGTTAAGCAAAATGCTATATTTGTGAAAAATCCAAAAATCGTCCCCCCATATGTGAAGATTGTGTGTTTTCCTATGTGCAGCCGTTTGATAAAATAATGACAATAAAATGACACATGAGGAGGGAAGAACAGCATGGAGTATGTACTGGAAATGAAAGATATCAGCAAGACCTTCCCCGGCGTGAAGGCGTTGGATCATGTGCAGCTTCAGGTTAAGCCCGGCGAGGTACACGCTTTAATGGGCGAGAATGGTGCCGGTAAATCCACTCTGATGAAAATTCTGATGGGTATTTACACAAAGGACAACGGCGGTGAGATCATCTTTAACGGTCAGCCGTACCATGTATCCAATCCGAAAGAAGCCATGGATCACGGTGTTGCGATGATTCATCAGGAGCTCAATCCGATTCTGGATATGTCCGTGTATGAAAACATCTTCGTCGGCCGTGAGATCCGCAAAAACGGTCTGGTCGATGCAAAGGCTGAGATCGCAGAGGCTGAAAAGCTCATCAAGGAGTGCGGCCTGCACGTTTCTCCGAAAGAAAAGCTGCGCAACCTAACCGTTGCACAGTGCCAGTTGATCGAAATCATCAAGGCAATTTCCATTAACGCAAAGGTCATCGTCATGGACGAGCCGACAGCCGCCATCACCGACCGCGAGGTCGAGCTGCTGTTCGAGCATATCCGCAGCCTGACCGCTAAGGGCGTTGCCATTATCTATATTTCGCACCGTATGGACGAGATCTTCTCCATCTGCGACCGTGTCAGCGTTTACCGCGACGGTCAGTACATCGGTTCGGGCGACACCAAGGACCTCGACGAGGCCCAGCTCATCAAAATGATGGTCGGCCGCGAGATTACCGATGTATTCCCCAAGCTGGAGGCCGAAATCGGCGATGTCGTTTTTGAGGCGAAGAACATCGTCCGCGCGGACAACAAGGTAAAGGGCGTCAGCCTTTCCGTCCGCCGCGGCGAGATCCTCGGCATCGGCGGTCTGGTAGGCGCGGGCCGCAGCGAGCTGGTCGAGGGCATCTTCGGTATGCATGAGCTAGCCTCCGGCGAGATCTTCGTCAAGGGCAAGCAGGTCAAGGTCCATTCTCCGAAGGACATCATCAAGGAGGGCGTGGCCCTCATCACCGAGGACCGAAAAGTCACCGGTCTGAACCTCAGCGGCTCGGTAAACGACAATATCGCCATGGTAGCTATCAAAAAGCTGCTCAGCCATGGCCTTTACAACAAGAACAAGGCACGCGCCGCTTCCATGGAGTACATCAAAAAGCTGAACATCAAAACTCCTTCCGGCGACCAGATTACGGGCAACCTGTCCGGCGGCAACCAGCAGAAGATCGTTATCGCCAAGTGGCTGCTGAACGACCCGGATATCATCATCCTCGATGAGCCGACCCGCGGCATCGATGTCGGCGCCAAGCGCGATATTTACCTGCTGCTCGGCAAGCTGGTGCAGCAGGGCAAGGCCGTTATCATGATCTCGTCCGAGATTCCCGAGCTGATGGGTGTCTGCGACCGCATCATGGTAATGTGCGAGGGTAATCTCTCCGGTGAGGTACAGCGCGATGCGTTCTCGCAGGAACGTATCATGACACTTGCCTCCGCGATTGAAGTATAAGGAGAAAAGAGAAATGAAACAGAAAAATATCAAGGGATTGATCAGCGAATACTTCATTTTCCTGATCTTCATTGCACTGGTCGTTGTGCTTACCTGCCTGAAGCCCAGCTTCATCGCACCGACCAACCTCGTGAACATCCTCAAACAGGCTTCCATCAACGGCATTCTGGCGTTCGGCATGATGTTCGTCATCATCGCAGGCGGCTTTGATATGTCGGTCGGCTCCACCGTTGCATTCACCGGCATTCTGGCCGCGCTGCTCGGCAAGGGCGACCTGCCGCTCATCGTGCCGCTCGTTGTTGCGATGCTGGCCGGTCTGGCAGTCGGCATGGTAAACGGCATCGGCGTTGCCATTGGCGATTTGCCCCCGTTTATTATGACACTCGGCTCGATGACGGCAGTTCGCGGTCTGGCTCTGCTTACCTCCAACGGCAAGCCGATTACCGGCATCAGCAAGGAATACAAGGCGGTCGCTGCCTCCTCTATCGCAGGCATCCCGATGCTGTCCGTCTTTCTTGTAATCGTTATCATCATCTGTGCATTCGTTCTGTCCAAAACGGTTTACGGACGGCGTGTTTATGCCTGCGGCGGCAATCTTCAGGCGGCTCGCGTTTCCGGCATCAACACCACTGCCATCCGCATTTCCACGTTCGCCATTGCCGGCCTGCTGGCTGGTCTGTGCGGCTTCCTGATGACCTCCCGCGTTACCATCGGCCAGCCGACCGCAGCTGAGAGCTACGAGATGGATGCCATCACGGCGTGCGTTGTCGGCGGCGTATCCATGACCGGCGGCGTGGGCAAGCCGTGGGGCGTTGTCATCGGCTGTCTGCTCATCACTGTTATTGCAAACGGTCTGGACATTATGGGTGTATCGTCCCACTGGCAGAAGATCGTCAAGGGCGTTATCATTGTGGTAGCTGTCCTGATCGACGTAAAGGGAAAGACCAAGAAAAACTGATTTTTGCTGATAAAGAGGCAGCGGGAGTGCTTCGCGCTCCCCTCTCCTCTTCATCATATTCACAACGTCTCTAAGGAGGAAAAAGAAAATGACAAAGAAGAGATTTCTCGCTATGCTGCTTACCGGTGCCATGACTCTGAGTCTGGCTGCCTGCGGCGGTACTTCCACCGGTTCGGATGCAGGCACCGATTCCGGTGCTGATTCCGGCAGCGATTCCTACAAGATCGCCCTCATCCAGCAGCACCAGACCAACGCATTCCAGATTGCCGTATCCGAGGCTGCTGAGGCCAAGGCTGACGAGCTGGGCGTTGACCTGACCATCCTGAGTGCTGATCAGGACGCTGCTACCCAGATCAGCCAGATTGAGCAGTGCGTATCCGAGGGCTATGATGCCATCCTGTTCGAGCCTGTTGATCCGGACGGCCTTGCTGATGCTGCAAAGTCCGCAGCTGATTCCGGCGTTGTTATGATCAACATCATCTCTGCCTGCACCGACTGGCAGAACAACGGCATCTCCGCTGTTTCCTACGGCAACAACGTAAAGGCCGGCGAAACCGAGATGGAGCAGGTTGCAAAGCTCCTCAACGGCAAGGGCAACATCGCTATCCTGACCGGCCCCTCCGGTGATGCAGGCGGTCTGCAGCGCATGGAAGGCTATGAGAACATTCTGAAGAACTATCCCGAGATCAAGCAGGTCGTTGCACCGGCTGACTGCCAGTGGGACACCGCAAGCGCTCAGTCTACCGTTGAGAGCTGGCTGTCCGCTTACGATCTGGACGCAATCGTTTGTGAGAACGACGGCATGGCAGTAGGCGCCGGCAACGCAGCAGGTGCAAACTCCGGTATCGTTATCGCAGGCGTTGACGGCACGCCGGACGGCTTCGAAGCTATTCAGGACGGCCGTATCTCCGGTACGGTTTCTCAGAACGGCGGCGCTATGGCTGCAAACGGCATCGAGGCTGCTGTTAAGCTGCTCAAGGGCGAAACCCTCGATACCACCGAGATCGTAACCGACAACACCTGGATCGACTCCAGCAACGTTAAGGATTACGAGTAATTTCTTGAAAATACTTTGCAAATCCTTGCAAACAGTGTTATTATGAATAAGAAAAAGGGAAAACGGTTACGTTTTCCCTTTTTCCTATCAACAAGCAAAATCTGTTTTCCTAAAATTACCTTCAAAGGGGAATATGTATGTTAAGGGTCGTACTGGCAGATGATGAAAAAAAGGTCCTGCTGCTGATGTGCAAGCTGATTGACTGGGAAAGTCTTGGCTTTGAGATTGTCGGCATGGCAAGCGACGGTATGCATGCGCTTGAGATGATACGCGACAAACAGCCGCATTTGCTCGTAACCGATATCCGGATGCCGGGCTTTGATGGCATTGATCTCATCCGTCAGGCAAAGCAGATACAGCCGGGACTGCATTTTATCGTTGTCAGCGGTTATGCCCAGTTTGAATATGCGCAGAACGCACTGAAATACGGTGTAGAGGGTTATCTGCTAAAGCCGCTCAAGGTGCAGGAGATGACCGATCTTCTCACCGGACTTAAGGGCAAGCTCAGCGAGCAGGCTACGATTGAGTACCGTTTGAAGAAAAGCGATGAGCGTGAGCAGGAGCGTATCATTGACACGCTGATAGGCGAGATACACGGCGATGTCCGTACCTCCAGTGCGGTGCGGTCGTTCAATCTGGAATACGGTCTGCCATCCAACGGCTGTTATTTCGCCGCTATTGTCAAACCGGATATTCCATCAGCATGGAAGAACCCGGATGGCGTGCACGCCATGATGAAGCACGCACTTGAAATCGTCCGGCAGGAGCTTGGACAGCTCAAATGCGGCTTTGCCGCAGCCATTCGAAGAGAAGGTGTCGCTGTTGCGGTCTATCTGCCGGAGTACCAGCCGGTCGAGGTCAAGCAATGCTTCACCAAAATACGCAAGGAAATAGAAAAGCAGCGCGATCTGTTCTGGGGCATCCGTGCGACAATCTGCCTTGGCAGCCGATGCTCCGCTGCCGATGCGCTTGGCGCTTCTATGCGCGAGGCGCTCTGGCTGTGTATCGATCGTCTGTGTCATACTCCGGTCTGGCGCGATGCGGAGACTGATATCCCTGATTTTCACGCAGATTACACGATGGACAGCAGCTGTAAGCGCCGTTTTCAGGAAGCCGCCGAATATCTGAACAAAGAGCAGTACATCGGTGAACTCGAGGACAGCTACCGCGATGTTATGTCCAGGCAGCCGCTTTGGGGAAAGATGCTGGAGGACTGGTTTCTTGAGATCCTCACGGCGATGCGTTACGGAATGCAGCGGAACGGCGAGACCGACAACAGCTTCTATCAGCGCATGATGGACGGCTTGTGGCAGGCCGTCAACGCACAGGAGCTGTTCCGCTTGCTGCACGATGATATGTGTGGCGAAATAGATCGTCTGCGCAACGAGCGCATGCTGCGCGAGGCGCGTCCGATTACGGATGCCAAACGCTTTATTCAGCAGCACTATCAGGAGGCGCTGCGCCTTGAGGATGTAAGCAATGCGGTCGGCTTTAATGCAACATATTTTTCCGCCATGTTCAAAAAGGAGACCGGCCAGAATTTTATGGATTATTTAACTGAGCTGCGCATGAGCAAGGCCAAGGAGCTGCTATGCAGTGATGAAAACTCTGTGCAGGACGTCGCTGATCAGATCGGCTACCGTGATTTGAAATATTTTTCGCGACTGTTCAAGAAAACGACAGGCATCAGTCCTTCCGAATACAAAAAGCTTTACAGGTAGGTGTCACTTATGTGGCTGACAACACAATGGAAACTGCGCCGGGCACTCCGCCGCTATCGCAGAGACGGCGATGTGGATGCCGTCCTCGGCGCAGACTGGAGCCGCTCACGCGAGATCTTTGCGTTCTTCCGGGAAATCGTAGATCGTCTGCACGGTGAGGAGATCACTCGCCTGCGGCAGAAGCAGGCCGAATATCTGGCATTGCAAAACCAGATCAACCCGCATTTTCTGTATAATGCACTCGAGGCTATCCGTTCGGACGCTCTGCTGGCGGATTGTGCGGATATTGCGGAAACCACCGAAGCGTTAGCTACGTTTTTTCGCTATACCATATCAAATGTACAGGAATATGTCACATTTTCGGATGAACTGGACAATGCGGAAAACTATTTCACCATCCAGCGCTGCCGCTTCGGCGACAAACTCGAAATGGAGCTTGAAATGGAAAATGAAGATCTGCTTGAGGCGAGAATGCCGAAGCTCATTCTCCAGCCGCTCGTAGAAAACGCTGTCGTACATGGTCTGGAAGGCAAAATCGGGCATGGCATCGTATATATCTCCATTGAAAACAGTGCCAATACATTGTTCCTGCGCGTAAAGGACAACGGAGTCGGTATGCCCGAGGAGCAGGTCATGCTGCTCAACGAGGAATTTGTCCATGGCAGCCCAGTCTCCGGAGATAAAAAACGCGGCGGAATCGCGCTGCGCAATGTTAACAGCCGTATTCGGCTGATGTTCGGCGAAGATTACGGTCTTCGCGTTTTCAGTGCAACGGGTATCGGTACGGAGTGCTGCGTCACGATGCCGCTGCTGATGCAGGGAGACTGACATGAAAGAAGAGCTTATTCGCATCGAGCATGGCTATTTTCACAGCGAGAGCGGGCAGTACCAGTTTGATGTTTCCATCGCACACGGTGAGTGTATCGGTGTTTATGTTGATGAACACCTTACCTCCGGCACTGCATATCTCGATATTTTCAAGGGGAAAACGGTGTTTACCGACGGTCGGGCATTCTGCTGCGGACAACGCATTGGCGCAACCGGTCTGGAGCGCTGGATTCGTCAGAATGCCATTGTGGTGGACAAATCTCGTTTCGCGAGCAAGGAACTGACCATGCGCGATTTTGTTCTCGCACTTGTTCGTACGAATCATCTTCGGCAGCGCTTCCCAAGCACCGAACGGCTGACATCACTCGCAGCGACTGACATGCTCCACCGGATGGGACTTAATCTGCCATGGAGTACGCGGCTTATCGACCTTTCCATGCTTGACTACTACCGTCTGTCAATTTTTCGTGCATGGTTCAACGGCTACAAGCTGCTTGTGCTCGACCGGCTGACCGAGACGCTGCGCCGCCAGGATCTTGCAAAGCTAATGGACTGCGTGCAGCTGCTGCTTCGCCACGGTACAGCGGTGTTCCTGTTTGACATGGATGAAGCATTCATGTTCCGATACGCGAGCCGCATCGATGTAATCCGCGCCCGGCGTACATTTTTTAGATTGTATCCGGAGGAGTATGGCCCTCGTCTGTTTGAGCTGCTCGGCTGGGAGGGAGGCAGAGGCGTTAAACGCTTTGAGCACACTGCTATGACAGAAGGCGCCCCCGTGCTTTCTGTTCGGGATCTGCACTTTCCCGCATTGCCGCCGATGACGTTTGATATCAGGCGCGGCGAGATTGCTTTTCTGCGCGATGAAAACTACAACACTGGCCGCCGCCTGCATGAATGCTTTCTGGGCGATCGCGGCTGGACGAGCGGCTTTTTCCGGCTCAACGGCCGCCTGTACCAGCCCGGCGATCTCGGCCGCGTCATCGGCAGCGAGATCGGCATTCAGATTGAGCGACCCGACCACCCCGGCGGCGTGCTGTTCGACAACATGACCGCGCTCGACAATCTGTGCACCAGCCTTATCCCCAAGGCCGGACAGCATATCATCCGCAAAAAAATTGTATCCAGCATTTTATCCGAGGCTTTGCGCTGGTTTCCGAAGGAAATGCTGCTGCAGCCACTGAGCAGCTGGTCCTACCCTGAACGGCTTCGATTTTCGTATTATCGGTGGTATCTGCTTAATCCGCGCCTGCTTATCTGTTTTTTCCCGTTCGCCGGACAGGAGTCCACACATCACAAGATGATCATTGATCTGCTCGTACTGTGTGCTCAGCGCGGCATGGCTGTATGGATCATTTCCTCAGGCATCGATGCCATCTGTGAAAAAACGGATAATGAAGAATTTCTTCGCCGTCTGCACTATCTCAATAAATGATGAGACCGGAAAAATACGGAGACTGTCGAAAACTACAGTTTTTCGACAGTCTCAAAAAAACAGGACTCCGAGGAGTCCTGTTTTTTCAGTTATAGCCTGATATCCGTGGTTTACTGCTTATTTGCCCTGGTACATACGGTACAGGAACGTGACGATCTGTGCACGGGTACAGTTGTTATGCGGGCCGAACAGACCGTTTCCGATGCCGCCGGTGATGCCCTTCTGCTCTGCCCATGCTGCCGCATCGGCGTAGTATGCATCGGCAGGTACATCGGTGAAGGCCGCGCTGCCGCTGACCGCCGGACTGCCTGCCGCACGGTACAGGAGCGCTGCGCCTTGTGCTCTCGTGCAGATGGTGCCGGGTGCAAACGTTGTATCGCTCGTGCCCTCGGTAATGCCATTCTCAACCGCCCACGCAACCGCCTTGGCGTAGTATGCATCTGCCGGAACATCGCCAAAGGTACTCAGCTGCTTCGGCTTGGGCGAACCTGCCGCACGCCACAGGAAGGTTACGATCTGCGCTCGGGTGCAGGCAGCGTTCGGAGCGAACAGCGTGTCGCTCATACCTCCGGTAATGCCCTTCTGCGCCGCCCAGAGGACTGCATCGTAGTAGTAATCCTCCGCGTGCACGTCGGTAAAGAAGTTGAGCATGGTGTTGTCATCCATAAAGACTGCCTTCACCGTGATCTTGCCCGCAGGCATGACGAAGGTGTACTTTCCGCCGCCCTTGTCGGTCAGTTCGAGCGCCTTGCTGTCCTTGTCCCGCACGGTCAGGCTTTCGAGGGTGTAGCCCTTGTCGGGGGTTACCGTGATGGTCACGGTGTCGCCCTTGGATGCGGATTTGGGAGATACGGCGATGGCGCCGTTTTCAGTCTTATCCGCAGAAACGGTGTAGCCGGGTGTGGACGTGCCGCCGCCACCGCCGCCGGAAGAACCGCCGCCCGAGGACGAGCCGTTCGCCTTCCAGTTGACCGTCACCGTCACATTATGCGCGGGCATCTCGAAGGAAATACCTCGAGTTGTGCTTTCCGCGTCCTTTGCCTGCCATTGCAGCTGCTCTTCGCTGATTCCCTCGAGCGTCAGACCCTGCAGGGTGAAGCCGTCGCGTTTGCCGATCTGAAGACCGACCTGAGCGCCGACCGTGTATCGTGCGGTATAATCCTCGCCCGGGGTAATCCCCATGACTCCGCCGTACAGCCCATGAGCCGTGACAGTGTACTGCGTCGGGATTTCCAGTGTAAATGTTGTCGTAAAATCCTTTCCGCAGTCATAGTCGTAAGTAACCTCATCGACATCGCTGTTTATCGTCAGGATATTGCCGCTGACCGTGCCGCCCTGCCAGTGGCTGGTCTTTGCTACATCAAAACCCGCAGGCAGAGAGGCAAGATAAAATCTGTCGTTGACCGGAGTAATCGTATATGTGTTGTTCTCTGCATCCAGCTCGGCCAGCTTGGTATTCCGGCTGAGGTCCAGACTTGTGAGGTGATTACCGGCACAATCCAGATATTTCAACTCCGTAAAATATTCAATACCCGTAAGATCAGCGATTTCCATATCGTAGACATCAATATCCTGCACCAGCGCAATTTCCCATGTGCTGAGTTTACCATCCTGATTCCGATCAATATTGGCTTCTTTATCAAGAAGAAGCTCTCGGAAGTCCTTATCCGGGAAGTTGGTCTTGTTGATATCAATATCCGTGCCGCGTCCTGCAATCGCCAGCGTGAAAATAACGTCCTTTTCCTCGTCATCCAGTTCCGTACCGGTATAACTGATGTCATAGGAATAGATCACGACAGCGGCATTGCCATCTACTGTAAGAGTGCTTCCGCTGACTTTGCCGCCGGTCAGGCCGGACATGCGGCTCGCATCAAAGCCGGGCAGGCTCGACAGATCAAAGGTATTGCCTGTCAGTGTAATCTCGCGAATATTACCCGATGCATTCAGATTTGTCAGCTTGGAGTTACTGCTGAGATTGAGCGCGGTCAGCGCGTTATCGGAGCAGTTCACATCTTCCAACTCTGGATTATGACTGAGATCGAGCGCGGTCAGCGCGTTATCGGAGCAAATCACCCTTTTCAGCTTCGGATTTTGGCTGAGATCCAATACCGTCAAGCGATTTGTACTGCAATTCAGCTCTTTCAGCTTGGTATTCCATCTGAGATCGAGTTCTGTTAACTCGTTATCGTAACAGTACAGATACTCAAGCGCAGTAAAATACTCGATGCCCTTCAAGTTGGTAATGGCTCTGCCTTTGCAGTCGATTTCCTTTACTGCGGCAATCTCAGTATCGCTGAGGATATTGTTATCGTCAGTATCAAACGTTTTCACGACATCGCGGAAGTTCTTGTCGGGGGAAATTGAACGTATCAACGGCAACGCCATCGACAATCTTAATAAAAGCAGCTGTGACGATATCACTATCGGCTTTGCCCATCTTTTCAGCCCAGGCTGTGATGTTCGCCGATTCCGTCAGCGTGAACGGATCCCTGTAATGAGACTTTACACCATTTATGGTGTAATATATCCATGCACCCTCCGTGTCACAAGTAAGTGTAACGGTCTCCGTATCATTGAAGCTGCCGCCGTTAGGGCTGATCACCGGAGCCGCAATTTTTTCCTGAAAAACAGCCTTGACGGTCACAGGCTTGGCAGGCATGATAAAAGTATCATTGGTAATGGCAACGCCGCCACGGATAACCTCCCATGTCTTAAAAGCATAACCCGTATCGGGAATCGCGGTGAGCGTGACCGTTTCATCTGTCTTGGCGAAGGCCGGAGACGCACCGGCGGTGCCGTGTCCATCAACCTCAACAGTGACAGCATAAGTGTCGGCAGCATTCACATAGCCGCAGATGGAGCAGGTATTGCCGCCCTTGTAATCATGAGGGCTCTTTATCATCCCCTGGTTCGCACCCGTGCAAAAATTGGTGCATTTCTTCCAATGTTCATTGGCGTTATATTCCCAGGAATCATCATATATATGAATATGCAGTATGACATGCATCTCGATGTTATTACCGCACTGATAGTTATAGGTGACCTTCTTTGCTCCTTCATCAATCGTCAGAATGCCGTTTTCAACCTTGCCGCCAACCCAGTCACTGGTTTTGTCAACATCCAGTTCAGCAAGATTGATCGTGTTGTTCTCATCCGGTTCAATAGGACACCAGCTATCACAGTAGGTATAAGTCAGCTTATTATTCCGGCTGAGATCCAGACTGGTAAGCCGATTATGATAGCAGGACAGCTTTTCGAGATTATGATTGCTGCTGACATCCAAATGGGTAATCTCATTGCTGCTGCAGTCCAATTCTATTAACTGGGTATTCGCACTCAAATCCAGTTCGGTAAGTTGATTGCCGTAGCATAGTACACTTGTCAACCCGGTATTTCGGCTAAGGTCTAATTCTGTCAGGTCTTGATAGGAACAATCCAAACTCGTCAAGGCAGTGAAGTACTCGATACCTTTCAAAGACGTAATTCCCGCTACACCTGTATTCGGGTCATCCGGGTACTGAAACGTAAGTTCTGTCACGGCAGCAATCTCATCCGCGCTGAAAAAGTCGTTATTGTCCTTATCAAACACTTTCTGTATATAGTTCCGGAAGGTTTTATTGGGAAAATTACTTGCATCAATGGCAACCCCTTCTTCCGCTGCCCAAGCCGTCGCAGGCAGCAGTCCGAAGCACATCGCCACCGCCAGAAATGCGCTCAGCCCTCGCCGTCGTATCATCTGCTTTTTACTCATGCCATTTTCCTCCTTTTCTGTGGTGTTCCTGCTCGGCCATGGAAAACAGCTCGTTATGGCTCATCTCAACATCGCCAAAGCGGACAAAAATGCCGTTCGTCACCGCGCTGTTCCACACCT
>UMII01051746.1_pt1 | contig 14803 bp, 11 predicted proteins | sample 1965731 | NCBI WGS metagenome assembly UMII01 (sample SAMEA4836118, study PRJEB28245) | human gut metagenome | biome: gut microbiome; material: fecal sample | place: Denmark | collected 2008
TCGCCGTGTGACGTTGCTTGTGCCAGGTCTCCCGGTCCTCGGCGAGCATGCCCTCGATCACGGGAATCCACTCGTCGAGCACCGAGCCACGGCGTCTCCTTACCGGAGGCCTGGCCGACAGGTCGTCGGCCTTGAGATACTTGCGCACGGTCGGCTCGCTGACCTTCTCGCCGCGCGCGATCGAGGCGACGGACTCCCCATTCCTGCGCCTCTGACGGATAGACTGTATTTTGGGCATGCCGGTCATTTGCCTTTCCGGCCCTTTCCCGAATGGATTCGAAGCACCATCAGGCTAAGGCCCACGGGTGGTCGGCATGCCTTTCTGCCTAAACCCGAAAAAACTACGTGACTAAAACCTCAACTCCCTATTGAACACATACAGCCACATCCTCGATTTCTTCTTCGCCTCGCGGTTCGGCTCTTTCAGGACCTGAACCGTGGTCTCATCGGCATGAATCCTGACATGCGACAGCAGCTCGACCTTCATTCTCTCATGGACCTTCGCCAGCCAGCGCGCGTGCACGTTCATCATCCAGTTCGCCATGTCCTGGCGCGATATCGTCGCGCCGCACGCCTTGAGGTCTGCCTCTATGCGGTAGAGCGGCAGCGACATGACGTACTTGCCGTTGACGATCCAGGCAAGCAGCGACGGCGTCGCAAACGAGCCTGGTATCGGCGGCTCAGGCTGCGGTGCTCGCACGATGACGCCCTTGCGTTCCTATTGAGTTTCACTTGAGTTTCAGGGGCGTTTTTGGGGTGGTGGGACAAACTACTGGGACAGTTCACTCTCCGAAAAATCCTTTACTCTTCGTCCGCTGCGTGTCGCCATGTCCGTGGTGTACGCGCTTTTAGAGTAAAAATGACTGAAACTGCAGGTCAAAAGGCATAAAGAGACCCCCTGAAAACGTTGTTTCCAGAGGGTCTCAATAGTTTTTACTCACCCAAAATCACAGGTGGCTTTACGCTTTTTCGTACGTGGCGGCACACTGCGACACTCTACGGACGGAATTTCGATTGCGCAAAATCCGCTCCAGTTTACTCCCACTCGCCAAAGTAAAACTGGTTCTAAACAATACTGTTTAGGGGATTTGACTCTTAGTTGCTCAATTTGATACCAATTATCCAACTTATACGGCGTTGTCGGACTCCTGTTATCAAAAGATTATCAAGCCCAATGTTATCAGCAGAAAAGCAATGGTTTGAATCATCTGTATTATACCACAAGCAGAGTGCTATTTCAATCAAATAAGGGACTGCTTCAACTGTAGAATCCGTTTTCCAATCTCTCGAATGATCTCGACAAAGACTTGATCTTCGCTTCCGGTCGGATCTTCTAATCCCCAGTTATCGTCAAATGCTCTACCAATGAAAGGACAGCCCACATTGCACCCCATGGAGATTGCAATATCAGGGGCAGGAATATCCGAGATCAGTTTGGAATACTGGGTTTTCTCCATGTCAATCCCGTACAGTTCTTTCATAATGCGGACAGCATCCTGATTGATTTGCGGTTTTGTTTCCGTTCCTGCGGAATAGCTTTCAAACACATCGGAAGCCAAGTGCTTTCCCAAGGCCTCGGCAATCTGACTGCGGCAGGAATTATGGACGCAGATAAATGCCACCTTTTTCTTACTCATATTTGAACCAGTCTTTCGTTTTATTTGCGTTTTTTTACAAGGAACAGCATCACGGGAACTTCTGTCAGCACACCCACAGTCGTTGCCAGTGCCGCAGGGGAAGTCGTTCCAAACAAGGCGATTGCAACAGCAACAGCCAGTTCAAAGAAGTTGGAAGCACAAATCATTCCGTCGGGAGCAGCAATCTTGTAGGGCAGCTTCAAAACCCGGCAAGCGATATACGCAATCGCAAAAATCAGGAAGGTCTGTAAAATCAGCGGTACCGCAATCAAAACAATGTGCAGAGGTTTTTCCAGAATGGTATTGCCTTGGAACGAGAAAATCATCACCAGCGTCAGCAATAAGCCAATGGTAGTTACACTGTCAAACATATGGATGAAAGTCTCCTCAAAGTACACTGCCCCTTCCGCTTGATGACAGCCGAACGGGTCAGCATACCGCCAGCCAGAGGAAACACCACAAACAGTACCACAGAGAGAATCAGGGTATCCCACGGAACGGGAACATTGGAACGCCCAGCAAAAAATGCCCGTTGAGTTCGATTTGAGTTTCACGGGCCCCGAAACGGCCCCGTTTCGCCCTCGGGGACAAAAACCGCGCGTCAACTCACTTGGGATAAATCCTTACTCCCATTCCCTCGAATACCTCCCCGTGCCTTGTTGTCTTGAAACACGGGGAGTAAATGGCGAAATCGCAGGTGAAAGGGAGTAAAACGGCAAAGAAAAAGCCTCCGTTCCAACGAGGGAACGGAGGCTAGGAAATCGTTTTTACTCACTGCCGTCGCTGGCGGTTTTGCCATGACTCTCGTACGAAACGAAACTCAGCGGTACACCACGGCACTCAAAAGAGCAGGTCAAAGCCCTATCGGCTTACTCCCATTCGATGGTCGCCGGCGGCTTGGAGGTGCAATCGAGGACGACGCGGTTGATCTGGCGGCATTCGTTGGTGATGCGCGTGGAGATCGTGGCGAGCACATCGTAGGGGACACGGGACCAGTCGGCGGTCATGGCGTCTTCCGAGCTGACCGGGCGCAGGACGATCGGCGAGCCGTAGGTGCGCTCGTCGCCTTGGACGCCGACAGAGTGAACGTCAGCCAGAAGCACGACCGGGCACTGCCAGATGTCGCGGTCGAGACCGGCCTTGGAGAGTTCCTCGCGGGCGATGGCGTCGGCCTCGCGCAGCAGGTCGAGGCGCTCCTTGGTGATCTCGCCGATGATGCGGATGCCCAGACCCGGGCCCGGGAAGGGCTGACGCCAGACGATTTCGTCGGGCAGACCGAGCTCGGTGCCGATGGCGCGCACCTCATCCTTGAACAGAGTGCGCAGCGGTTCGATGAGCTGGAACTTGATGTCCTCGGGCAGGCCGCCGACGTTGTGGTGGCTCTTGATGTTGGCCGCGCCGTCGCCGCCGCCGGATTCGACGACGTCGGGGTAGAGCGTGCCCTGCACGAGGAACTTGACCTCCTTGCCGCGGGCGCCGGCCTCTTCGAGGACCTGGCGCTGGGCCTTCTCGAAGGTGCGGATGAACTTCTCGCCGATGATCTTGCGCTTGCGCTCCGGCTCGGAGACGCCTGCGAGGGCGTCGAGGAAGTCGTCGGCGGCGTCGACGGTGATGAGGCGGATGCCGGTCGCGGCGACGAAGTCGTGCTTGACCTGCTCGACTTCGCCCTTGCGCAGCAGGCCGTGGTCCACGAACACGCAGGTGAGCTGGTCGCCGATGGCCTTGTGTACCAGAGCGGCGGCCACGGCGGAATCAACGCCGCCGGACAGGCCGCAGATCACCTCGGCGTCGCCGACCTGCTCGCGGATCTTCTTGACTTGATCCTCGATAATCGAGGAGGCATCCCAGTCGTTGGGCAGCGCGGCGCAACGGTGCAGGAAGTTTTCGATAAGCTTCTGGCCAAGCGGGGAGTGCTTGACTTCCGGGTGCCACTGCACACCATAGAGCTTGCGGGATTCGTCCGCCATGGCGGCCACGGGCGCGCCTTCGGTGTGGGCCAGCACTTCGAAGCCGGCCGGGGCCTGTTCGACCGCCACACCGTGGCTCATCCACGTGGTCTGCTCGGCGGGGGAGTCGGCGAGGATGCCGGCGGCGTCGTCGATGGTGGCTGAGGTCTTGCCGTATTCGCCGAGCGCGGCCTTATCCACCTTGCCGCCGAGCTCATAGGCCATGACCTGGAAGCCGTAGCAGATACCAAGCACCGGAACACCGGATTCGAATACCTTGGTGTCTATGGTCGGCGCGCCGGGCTCGAACACGGAGGCCGGGCCGCCAGACAGAATAATCGCCTTCGGATCCTTGGCCAGGATCTCGTCGACCGGCATGGAATGAGGGACCAGCTCGGAGTACACGCCTGCTTCGCGCACGCGGCGGGCGATGAGCTGGGCGTACTGGGCGCCGAAGTCGACGACAAGCACAGGACCGTTTGCCATTGATATTCCCCTAACGTTCATTGGAATTTTACGTGGGCTGAACACCCCTGATTATCACTGGTCAAGGCGACAAGGCCGACACGCAGAGACTATGTGCGCAAATCGAACAAACTACATGCCTGTAGACGGACAACACGCCGATTTCGAACATGGGAAATCGAACGTGCGCTGTTCTAGCCAAATGCTGGATTTCCGCATGCTTCCGCTGTTTTGAAAAAGTATGTTGAAAAAACTAATGTTGACAAACGGTCAGTCGAACCGCACAAATACTGAAATATCCGCAACAATTTCGAACACACCCGCAAGAAATCGTTCAAAAGTCGCGTTGTCCTCGTACCATGACGATTGATTGGGAACGGAAAACCTTGGCACCGCAAGGGTCAGGGACCGTGACCGAACAGAAATAATCAATCGCACGATCACGTGCAGGAGTACAGGAGTACACATGACGAGTCCTGTTATTGGCACCCCTTGGAAGAAGCTCAACGCTCCGGTTTCCGAGGAAGCCCTCGAAGGCGTTGACAAGTACTGGCGCGTTGCCAACTACCTTTCCATCGGCCAGATTTATCTGCGTTCCAACCCGCTGATGAAGGAGCCCTTCACCCGCGAAGATGTGAAGCACCGTCTGGTGGGCCACTGGGGCACTACCCCTGGCCTGAACTTCCTCATCGGCCACATCAACCGTTTCATTGCTGACCACGGCCAGAACACCGTGATCATCATGGGCCCGGGCCACGGTGGCCCGGCCGGTACCTCCCAGTCCTACCTGGACGGCACCTACACCGAGACCTTCCCGAAGATCACCAAGGACGAAGCTGGTCTGCAGAAGTTCTTCCGTCAGTTCTCTTACCCGGGCGGCATTCCGTCCCACTTCGCTCCGGAGACCCCGGGCTCCATCCACGAGGGTGGTGAGCTGGGTTACGCTCTGTCCCACGCTTACGGCGCCATCATGGACAACCCGAGCCTGTTTGTCCCGGCCATCGTCGGCGACGGCGAGGCTGAGACCGGCCCGCTGGCTACCGGCTGGCAGTCCAACAAGCTCATCAACCCGCGCACCGACGGTATCGTGCTGCCGATCCTGCACCTCAACGGCTACAAGATCGCCAACCCGACCATCCTGTCCCGCATCTCCGACGAAGAGCTCCACGAGTTCTTCCACGGCATGGGTTACGAGCCCTACGAGTTCGTCGCTGGCTTCGATGATGAGGACCACATGTCCATCCACCGTCGCTTCGCCGAGCTGTGGGAGACCATCTGGGACGAGATCTGCGACATCAAGGCCACCGCTCAGACCGACAACGTGACTCGTCCGTTCTACCCGATGCTGATCTTCCGCACCCCGAAGGGCTGGACCTGCCCGAAGTACATCGACGGCAAGAAGACCGAGGGCTCCTGGCGTTCCCACCAGGTGCCGCTGGCTTCCGCCCGCGATACCGAGGCCCACTTCGAGGTCCTCAAGAACTGGCTCGAGTCCTACAAGCCGGAAGAGCTGTTCGACGCCAACGGTGCTGTCAAGGACGACGTCCTTGCCTTCATGCCGAAGGGCGAGCTGCGTATCGGTGCCAACCCGAACGCCAACGGTGGTGTGATCCGCAACGACCTGAAGCTGCCGAACCTCGAGGACTACGAGGTCAAGGAAGTGGCTGAGTACGGCCACGGCTGGGGCCAGCTCGAGGCCACCCGTACCCTGGGTGCCTACACTCGCGACATCATCAAGAACAACCCGCGCGACTTCCGCATCTTCGGACCGGATGAGACCGCTTCCAACCGTCTGCAGGCTTCCTACGAAGTCACCAACAAGCAGTGGGATGCCGGCTACATCTCCGACGAGGTCGACGAGCACATGCACGTCTCCGGCCAGGTCGTTGAGCAGCTGTCCGAGCACCAGATGGAAGGCTTCCTCGAGGCCTACCTGCTGACCGGTCGTCACGGCATCTGGAGCTCCTACGAGTCCTTCGTCCACGTGATCGACTCCATGCTGAACCAGCACGCCAAGTGGCTTGAGGCTACCGTCCGCGAGATTCCGTGGCGCAAGCCGATCGCCTCCATGAACCTGCTGGTCTCCTCCCATGTTTGGCGTCAGGACCACAACGGCTTCTCCCACCAGGATCCGGGTGTCACCTCCGTCCTGCTGAACAAGTGCTTCCACAACGACCACGTCATCGGCATCTACTTCGCCACCGATGCGAACATGCTGCTGGCCATCGCCGAGAAGTGCTACAAGTCCACCAACAAGATCAACGCCATCATCGCTGGTAAGCAGCCTGCTGCCACCTGGCTGACCCTGGACGAGGCTCGTGCCGAGCTCGAGAAGGGTGCCGCCGCTTGGGATTGGGCTTCCACCGCCAAGAACAACGATGAGGCCGAGGTCGTGCTTGCCGCCGCCGGCGATGTCCCGACTCAGGAGATCATGGCTGCTTCCGACAAGCTGAAGGAACTGGGCGTCAAGTTCAAGGTTGTGAACGTTGCCGACCTGCTCTCCCTGCAGTCCGCCAAGGAGAACGACGAGGCTCTGACCGACGAGGAGTTCGCCGACATCTTCACCGCCGACAAGCCGGTGCTGTTCGCGTACCACTCCTACGCTCACGACGTGCGTGGCCTGATCTACGACCGTCCGAACCACGACAACTTCAACGTCCACGGCTACGAGGAGGAGGGCTCCACCACCACCCCGTACGACATGGTTCGTGTCAACCGCATCGACCGCTACGAGCTGACCGCTGAGGCTCTGCGCATGATCGACGCCGACAAGTACGCCGACAAGATCGACGAGCTCGAGAAGTTCCGTGATGAGGCCTTCCAGTTCGCCGTCGACAACGGCTACGACCACCCGGACTACACCGACTGGGTGTACTCCGGCGTGAACACCGACAAGAAGGGTGCCGTCACCGCTACCGCCGCTACCGCTGGCGACAACGAGTGATAACACCTCCACGGTGTTGTTAGTTCGCTAACACCAAAGGGCTCGGGATTCGTCCCGAGCCCTTTGCTTATTCATAAGCCCTGTCACGGCGGGGCAGAACAAAGCGAACTGTTGTGATGTTTTAATCGCGTAGCACCCTGAAATGCAGCAGGGCATTGCGCACACCGTCGTGGTCCACATCGTCAGTGATGTAGTCGGCGGCGGCCTTGGGCTCGGCGGTCGCATTGCCCATCGCGACCCCGATGCCGGCGTAGGCGAGCATATCCGTGTCATTGCCGCCATCGCCGAAGGCCATGGTCTGCTCGCGCGTGATGCCGTAATGCGCCATGAACCGCTGGATGCCGCGCGGCTTGCCGCCATCGGCCGGAATCAGATCCGTGAAATCCGGATGCCAACGCACCCCGCGCACATTGCTGCACAGTCCCACCAGTTCGGCCTCCAGCTCGGGCCCGACAAAGGGACTGATCTGGAAAGTCTCATGATCCAGCGCGCGGGTGCGCGGGTCCTCGAAATACCGGGTCGGTGCGGTTTTGCCCAGTTTGCTCCACGTGGCGCGAAGCAGATCATTGGACTGGTTGAAGTACACGTAATCCTTCTCGCCGAAATTGCACACCACATCGGGGTGACGGTCCAGCCAGTCGAGAATCACCTCAATATCAGCAGTATCCAAGGCCTGCGAGGCAAAGAAGCCGGTGTCATCAAAACAATACTGCCCATTGAACGCCACCACGCCATCGAACGTCACCGGCATGGTATCCAGCACCACGTGCATCTGTGAAGGCGCGCGGCCCGTGCAAATCAGCACCTTGACGCCTGCGGCCTGCAGCCGGTGAATCGCCTCGATTGTGGAATCCGGCACCGTATGGGTCGTGAAACTGGTGAGCGTGCCATCGATATCGAAGAATACGGCTCGGATATCGGCATTGGCAGTATCGGTAGTCATAGCTTCCATTGTCAAAGCCCCTCTCGACGTGCTTTCCGGCGTGTTCGGCACGCCTATAGCGGGTTATCAAACGCACGAATCCCGGACATTGCATGCGCGCCATAAAAGACACCTATATGGCAATCGGCCATTTTCCGTCACTTTCGCGGTTCAAGCGCGTTATGGTGTTACCCGACATCAATTTTGGAGAGAGGAAATCCAATGACAGCAGCAACCCAGCCGGCAACCCCGGCCGCTCCTAACAATAACGAGCCGGTGCGTGTGAACCACACCGCCCGCAACGTCATCATCACCATCGTGGTCGTGGCGATTATCGCCGTGGCCGCGTTCTTCGGCTACCGCGCGTTTGCCGGTGCCAACGAGTCGTCCGCCAAGGGCAGCAAGGGCAACCCGGTCAAGATCGGCGTGGTCGGCGCTACCAACCCCGAATGGGTCAAGTTCAAGCAGGACGCCGAGAAGGCCGGCATCTACGTCGACATCGTCGACTTCCAGGACTACACCTCCGAAAACCCGGCCCTTGACTCCGGCGAGCTGGACCTCAACGAATTCCAGCACCTGCTCTACTTGGCCAACTACAACGTGAGCAACAAGAAGGACCTGCAGCCCATCGGCGGCACCGCCATCTACCCGCTCGGCGTGTACTCCACCAAGGTCAAGGACATCAAGGACCTGAAGCAGGGCGACACCGTCACCATTCCGAACGACGAAACCAACCAGGCCCGCGCTATCGGCGTGCTCAAGGCCGCCGGTCTCGTGACGCTCAAGGGCGACTGGACCGCCTTCTCCACCCCGGCCTACATCGACGAAGCCAAGAGCAAGGTCAAGGTCACCCCGCTCAAGGCCGAACAGGTGGCCACCACCCTGAAGGACCCGACCATCGCCGCTGGTGTGATCAACAACGACTACGTGGCCGACGCCGGTCTCGACCCGAAGGACGCCATCTACCAGGATGACGCCGAATCCGAAGAGGCTCGCCCCTACATCAACGTGTGGGTGGCCCGCAAGGCGGACGTGAACAACGAGACCTACAAGAAGCTCGTTTCCATCTACCAGCAGAAGGATGTGCTCGACGCCCTGCAGGAGAACTCCGGCGGTACCGCGGTGTTCGCCGACAAGTTCAGCGCCAGCGAGCTGCAAGGCTTCCTGTCCGACATTGAGAAGGATGCCAAGGCCCAGCAGTGAGCCGCGGCTGATACGAGCGCACGACTAGCCTGTCCATAGCCATTACCACCAAGCGGAGCGAGTACCCGAGCCAACAATCGGGATTCGCTCCGCTTCCGTGACCGGACACCAACAACCAGCATCAGGGAGCACTATGAGCGACCCCATCATCACCTTCGACCATGTCGTGAAGGAATTCAAAACACGCGGACGCGGCGCGAACATCGCACGAGCCGTGGATGACGTCAGCCTGACCATCGATCGCGGTGACATCTTCGGCATCATCGGCTATTCCGGTGCAGGCAAATCCACACTGGTCCGGCTTATCAACGCGCTCGAACGACCCACCTCCGGCACTGTGACCGTGCTTGGTACTGATATCACCTCTCTGAGTGAGACCAAGCTGCGGCCCATCCGCCAGAAAATCGGCATGATTTTCCAGCAGTTCAACCTGTTCTCCACCAAAACCGTGGCCCAGAACATCGCCTACCCACTGCAACTCGATCACTGGCGCAAGGACTATCAGGATCGTCGTGTCAACGAACTCCTTGAATTCGTGGGCCTCAGTGAGCACGCAAACAAATACCCTTCGCAGCTGTCCGGCGGCCAGAAGCAGCGCGTCGGCATCGCCCGCGCACTGGCCACTAATCCGGAGATTCTGCTCGCCGACGAAGCCACCAGCGCGCTCGACCCGGAAACCACCACCGAAGTGCTGGCCTTGCTCAAGCGTGTGAACGAGGAATTCGGCATCACCATTGTGCTTATCACCCATCAGATGAACGTGGTCCAGCAGATTGCCGGCCGCGTGGCCGTAATGAGCGCCGGACGCGTGGTCGAATCCGGCGACGTATACGATGTGTTCGCTGCACCCCAGCAGCCGGTGACCAAGCGATTCATTGCCACCGCATTGTCTGGCCTGCCCGAGGAAGACCGGGTCGAGCGATTGCATCACGAATGGTCGGGCCGCATTGTCACCGTGCTTATCCGCCAAAAGGACGTTTCCGGCACCCAAGGCCATGAACTCAAGGCATCCGGACAGAATATCTCCGAACTCATCGCCAAATACGGCGTCGAATCCAGCCTGCTCTACGGCGGCATCGACACGGTCAAGGGGACCGCCATCGGTGCCATCACCTACGAATTCAACGGGCCCGGCTGGCATGTGGACGCATTCCTGCGCGAGCTCGCCGCCAATAGCGACGTCATCGACTTCGGCACCGCCGCAAAGCCTGTGGCCTACGCCGACGCAGTCGCCGGACATGCCTCCTACGCCGAAGACCGCGCCCATGACCCACTGGCGGCCGATACTGCCACCGCGCCCGCCGCGTCCGCCGCCGCACATGAAGGAGCCAACGCATGATCATCCTCGCCAACCCGCGTAGCGACTGGAACGTGCTGCGTCCACTACTGTTCGAATCCATTGGCCAGACCCTGACCATGGTGCTCGTCACCCTCGTCATCGGCGGATTCCTCGGCCTGATCCTCGGCGTGGTGCTCTATGGCACCCGCCCCGGCAACCTGTTCGAGAACGCGGTCGTCTACCGCATCCTTGACATCATCGTCAACATCGTGCGCCCGATTCCGTTCATCATCTTCCTGGCAGCCATGCAGCCGCTCACCATCGTCGTGGTCGGCACGTCCATCGGCACCGTGGCCGCCATCTTCCCGATGGTGGTGATGTGCACCTTCGCCACCTCGCGTCTGGTCGAACAGAATCTCGTGCCGGTCGACCCGGGAGTAATCGAGGCCGCGCGTTCGATGGGTGCCGGCAAGCTCACCATCATCCGCACCGTGCTCATCCCCGAAGCCCTGGCACCGCTGATCCTGGCCTACGCCTTCCTGTTCATTGGCGTGCTCGACATGTCTGCCATGGCCGGCTACATCGGCGGTGGCGGTCTCGGTAACTTCGCCATCGCCTACGGCTACCAGAAGTTCGACCAGACCGTCACCTGGACGGCCGTGATCATCATGATCGTACTGGTCCAGGTGGTGCAGGGCATCGCCAACGCCATCGCCAAACGACTGCTCAAACGCCAGCAATAACAAGGCATACTGACCCCATAGATCGCGGCCCTCGCCAATATGGAGCGAGGGCCGCAATATATTCTTCGCGCTACTAGAATCGGGAACCATGAGTGAACATATCGACATCGACCACGAACTCATCACTATCCGCCACTACCTGCACGCCCATCCGGAGCGTAGTTTCCGTGAATTCGGCACCAGCATCTATCTGACCGACCAGCTCAAGGCGCACGGCATCGAGATCCTGCACAACCCGCTGGAGACTGGTGTTGTGGGGCTCATTCAGGGCGAGGCCGGTCCCGGGCCGCGTATCGGGCTGCGCGCTGACATCGACGGCCTGCCCATCGTGGAAGACTCCGGACTGGAGTTCAGCTCCGTCAATGAAGGCGTGATGCACGGCTGCGGCCACGACCTGCACATGACCGGTCTGCTCGGTGCCGCCTTCTGGCTCGCCGAGCACCGTGACAAGTTCGCCGGCTCGATCAAGATTCTGTTCCAGCCGAGTGAGGAGACCGGCCAAGGCGCTCGCGCCATGATCGACGCCGGACTCGTGGATGACGTCGAAGCCATTATCGGCACGCACAACAACCCCAACTATGCGCCCGGCCAGCTGGCCATCGGCGTTGAGCCGATGATGGCCGGCTGCGTGAAATTCCGCGTGACCCTCCACGCCCAAGGCACCCACGCCGGTTACCCGTACAAGGGCACCGGGCCCATCGAAGCGCTCGCCAGTATTATTCTGAGCCTGCAGACCATCGTGAGCCGCAACGTCACGCCCTTCCACCCGCTGGTGCTGTCCGTTACCGAAGTGCACGGCGGCCATGTGTGGAACGTGGTGCCCGCCGAAGCCGGATTCCAAGGGACTGTGCGCTATTTCCACAAGTCGGATGGCAATCTGGTCGGCCGCCGATTCAAGGAAGTGGTGGAACACACCGCCGAGGCATACGGCATCAGCGCCGACGTGGTCTGGGATGACTTTCAAGACCCGCTGGTCTCCGATCCAGGTCTCGCCAAGGCCGTGGCGGCGGATGTCAACGACTACGCGCAGCTCGAACCGATACGTCAGTCGATGGCGGGGGAGGACTTCTGCGAATTCGCCAAGGTGACGTTGCCGGTGTTCGCGTTCGTCGGGTCAAACGGCCAGGAAGGTTGCGCCGACTGGCATAGCCCGCATTTCGTGGGTCTCGACGAATCCATTCCCACCTTCGTCAACTTCTACGTCAACACCGCTCTGCGCGTGCTCAACGAGCTGAAGTAAATCCTTTTCTGGCTCGCCTCCGGAGGCTGAGGCGTTAGGCAGACAGCCCAGTGGGCTGTCTGTAGCCGAAGGTGAGGCGACAGCCGAACCAGATATGCGCGGGCCTCGCCCGTCCATAAGTGCAGGACGAGCTATCAGCGAAGCTGACTGAGGGGAGTGGCATTCGTTCATTAGGTCGATTCATCGTCCATTAGGTCGGTGAACGGCGATACTGGTTGTTGGAATCGCGCCATTGCAACGACTGATATCGCATTGCAGTGACCTAATGAACGCAAAAACGACCTAATGAATGACGCCAAGCCGGAAGAACAGGCAATCCGACGTCATACGCGGCTACACTAAGAATCTATGACACAGCTTCGCTTCGCACTCGCCCAGATCGACACCTGCGTCGGCGCGCTTGACGCCAACGCCGCCAAGGTGCTCGACTACTCCCGTAAAGCCGCCGCAGGAAACGCCCAAGTGGTTGTTTTCCCGGAAATGACCCTCACCGGATACCCCATCGAGGATCTGGCCCTGCGCCGCACCTTCCGCCAAGCCGCATGGGACAAGGCCAACGAACTCGCCACCCAGCTCAACGACGACGGCCTCGGCGATCTGTTCGTGGTGGTCGGCACCGTGGGCACCGACCGCAAGACCTCCAAGCCGCGCAACCGACTGGTGGTCTTGCACCAAGGCGTGGTCTGGGCTGGCTACGACAAGCACTTCCTGCCCAACTACGGCGTGTTCGACGAATTCCGCATCTTCTCCGCCGGCGACCGCTCCGTGACCCTCGACGTGGACGGCGCCACCATTGGCGTGGCCATCTGCGAGGACATCTGGCAGGACGGCGGCCCGGTGGCCGACCTGGCCACCAAGAACATCGACCTGCTGCTCACCATCAACGGCTCGCCGTATGAGGAAGGCAAGACCAACACCCGTTTCGAGCTCGCCCAGCGTCGTGCCGCCGAGGTTAACGCCCCGGTCATCTACCTGAATCAGGTCGGCGGTCAAGACGACCTCGTCTTCGACGGCGGCAGCTTCGTGGTCGACGCCGACGGCACGCTTATCGAACGCAGCCCGATGTTCATGGAAAACCTGACGTTCTGGGACTTCGATTCCGCCGCCGAACATCAGGCCAAGGCCGAGATCGTTCCGGAACTCGACCCGGACGAAGAGGTATACACCGCCTGCGTGCTCGGCCTCAAGGACTACATGGCCAAGAACCACTTCACCGGCGTGACGCTGGGCCTCTCAGGAGGCATCGACTCCGCACTGGTAGCCGCCATGGCGGCCGACGCATGCGGCGGCGAGAACGTCTGGGGCATCTCCATGCCCTCCATGTACTCCTCCGACGGTTCCAAAGACGACGCCGCCGATTTGGCCTCCAACATTGGCGCCCATTACGAGGTCCAGCCCATTGAGCCATTGTTCAACGCCTACCAACAGCAACTTGACCTTGATGGCGTCTCCGCCGAGAACCTGCAGGCCCGCATCCGCGGTGTGATCGTGATGGCCAGCTCCAATTCGCGCGGTCTGCTCGCCGTGGCCACCGGCAACAAGTCAGAGCTCGCCTGCGGCTACTCGACCATCTACGGCGATGCGGTAGGCGGCTACGCACCCATCAAGGACCTGCTCAAGACCCGTGTCTGGGAGATCAGCCGTTGGCGTAACAAGGCCGCGGCCGCAGGCGTCGGCATCGGCGGTCTCAAGATCGTGGGCAACGAGGACGGCAACACCGGCATCCCGTTGAAGGACGGCGTGATGATTCCGGTCTCCTCCATCGAGAAGGCACCCTCGGCCGAGTTGCGCCCCGGGCAGAAGGACTCCGACTCCCTGCCCGAATACGCGCTGCTCGACAAGGTGCTCGCCGCATACATCGAGCACGCGCACGGCCGCGCCGACCTGTTAGCCGACGGCTTCGACCAGGTCACCGTAGACACCGTGATGCGATTGGTGGACCGCGCCGAATGGAAGCGCCGCCAATACCCGCTGGGACCGAAGGTCACGGCCCTCGCGTTCGGCCGCGACCGCCGACTGCCCGTCACCAACGCATTCAGGGAATAAACATATATTGCTCCCGCCAGCGGGAGCAAGTAATACCGTTGAGGAGGTACCAATGACAGACGATAACAAGAAGCAGTGGTATTTCAACACCGTCAAGAAGCAGGCCGAGTTGGGCATGATCTCACCGATCGAACAGCGCATGGGTCCGTACAAGACCAAGGAAGACGCCGAACATGCGTGGGACATCGTGGTGGACCGCAATGCCAGATGGGAGGAGGAGAACCGGCGCTGGAAGAACTACGGCGTGAAACCCGCACAGGCTTGCCCCGAGGATTGACGGTCGAAAACTGACTGATACGGTTCTGCTGTCAATCTCAAGACCGAACCGCTCATCAAACCGCTCATACGAACATCACAGTATGAGCGGTTTCCCATATC
>UMII01056375.1_pt1 | contig 14755 bp, 9 predicted proteins | sample 1965731 | NCBI WGS metagenome assembly UMII01 (sample SAMEA4836118, study PRJEB28245) | human gut metagenome | biome: gut microbiome; material: fecal sample | place: Denmark | collected 2008
CATTAAATCTCTGTATATCTTTTATTTCGGCTGCAAAGATAGTCAATTTATTAACAATATGCTGCGTAACTGCCTTATTTCTTCTGTTGAAAGTCCGATTCCTTTCTCCAAATAGCCCTGTATGCTTCCATATTCTGACTCGATTTGGTCTTTGGCGGCATTCAGAAAGTCTTCTTTAGCCGAGTAAATGGTGGTAATTGCTTCCTGTGAATTTGCCGGTAACTCGTAGGCGTATTTTGAAGCTTTGGGAATGTTGAAATAATCATTACTTAAACGATAATCGGACATAATCACGTCTTCATTGACCCCTAATGCGGCAAGCAGCAAGGCTGATACTACCCCTGTCCGTCCTTTTCCGGATGTACAATGAATCACAGCCGGATAACAGTCCGGATTGAGAAGTATGTCGAACACTTCTCTGAACTCTTTTTGGTAATTTGCTACTAATTTCCGGTTCATACGTTCTACCAACCGGTAAATCGTGTCGCTTTTTATTTTCTCTTTCCGGATTCCTTGCAGGATACTTTCCATATTTCCTGTCGGGATGGGGATATGGACTATTCTAAATTCCTTATCATCCAGTTGCGGGTAATTGTGGAGTTCTTCTTCGGAACGGAGATCTATGATAGTGCGTATACCCATATTTTTGAGTTCACGGCGCGAACCGGGAGAAATGCTGTCTATCTGTGCAGAACGATAGAGCATCCCCCAACTGATCATTTTCCCTGTATCGGTAGATTTATATCCTCCCAGATCGCGAAAGTTCTGTACACCGGGAATATTGACATTGCGGGTAGCTACTCTGACCCGGTATTTGTTGTTGAATACCATCATATAGTAATAGCGTTGGGAAGGATCTTCGGTGATGATTGTCATTTTCCCGTCGGAGATATTACTCATTGCCACAGGAGATTCTTCAGGAATCAATGTGGGGGATGTGGAAGCATAGACTTGTACCTGTCCTTTCAGCAAGGGGGCTGTTTCCCATTTGATGACACTGTTTCCTACGTTATTTTCTTCACATACCACTGATATGGCCGGTGAGGTGCCGGAACAGGAGGAAAGCCCCAGTAGAATGGTAAGCCAGCTTAACAGGTTCTTGTACATAGTTTTTTTGTCTGAGTAAATCATATACGCAAAGTTAGGAATTATTGGCAGATGTGGTAATTCCTTTGCGATAATTAGTCAATGTTAATAGTAATTTACGTGTTGAAAAAGGGCACTCTTTCATAACGAAAAAGTGCCCTGAATTGAATGGCTATCTTATAATTTATTTTACTGTATGCTGTTCAATAGATCTATTTTCCCTTCGTTGATTAACTTTAAAATGAGTTCACCAAATAGCGTGTTTTGCCATGCAAACCAGGCGCGTGTGAAGTTTTTAGGGTCATCTTTATGGAAAGATTCGTGCATGAATCCTGTTCCTGCGTCTGTATCCATCAGCATTTTTATGCAAGACTTAATTTCCTGGTCGTCCTGACTGGTGAATGCCTTCATCATGATACTCATAGGCCATACCATATCATAACCGATGTGAGGTCCTCCAATACCTTCTCCTGCCTTTCCTTTGAAGAAGTAGGGGTTGTCTTTGCTCCATACAAAACGACGTGTGTTTTGATAAATAGGATCGTTAATGTCTACATCCCCCAGATAAGGCATTGCCAGCAGACTTGGTACGTTGGCGTCGTCCATTAAGAGATGATTTCCGAATCCGTCTATTTCGAAAGCATAGATTGTACCATATTTAGGATGATTGTAAGTTGCATATTTTTTTAATGCAGCTTCCACTTCTAATGCCAAATCTGTGCATTGTTTCGCCAGACTGGTGTTTTTGTTTACAACATTCAGAATTTCCGCAGCTTTCTTTAGAGAAGAAACAGCGAAGAAATTAGACGGTACGAGGAACTGTAAAGTTGTCGCATCGTCAGACGGACGGAAGGCTGAAACAATGAGTCCGACAGGATTCACAGGAGCACCTAAACCGTTGTTGTTTAATGTATCGAGTGCACGTTCCGTTTTGCGTTGAAATTTATAAGGTCCTACTCCCTCTTTGCGCTGTTGTTCCTTGAAAGTTGTCAGTATGTTGGTGATAGCCTGTATCCATTCATTATCAAAGATGCTTGCATCACCGGTTTCTTTCCAATATTGATAGGCCAGACGTAGTGGGTAACATAGAGAATCTATTTCCCATTTACGTTCGTGCAGTTCCGGTTTCATGTCGGTCAGGTCGGACATCCAATTTCCTCCCACAGCCCCGTCATTGAAAGCATTGGCGTATGGATCGATATTTATACATTTAAATTGTCTGCGTATCACTCCTTCGAGCATTTTCTTCAATTCGGGGTCTTTATTCGCTAATTGTATATAAGGCCAAACCTGTGCTCCGGAGTCGCGTAACCACATGGCATGGATATCTCCTGTGTAGACGAAAGTATCAGGCTTACCGTCTGTTGTACGGTAATGAACTGTTGTCTCAAGAGTATTTGGAAAACAATTCTCGAACATCCATGCCAATTTTTGATTAGTAAGTAGCTTTTTCACCCTGGTGATTTCCGCTTCCACGGCTTTTGATGTAAAAAGCCGCTTGTTTACGGGTGGACGATTACTTTTATAAGCGGCAATTTCAACTGCTTGATTAACCACATTGGTATGATCCTTAGCTAGAATAAGTTCTGTAGCTTTAGCAGGACCTCCCATTAATAGGGTGGTCGTGATGATACATATTCCGATATTTCTTTTCTTCATATCTCTATTGTTTTTAAGAGGGTTATTAAAAGTGATTATTATAAATCGATTCCGCCTAGTCTTCCATACATTTCTATGAAAGCAGCTTGTGTTAAGAGCCATTTTTTCTCGTTTTTATCTGTACCGCTCCAATCTGTCTGGAACAAGCCCCGTTCATCTCTGGCATGATGCCATGCGTAATCAAGACTTTTTTGGAAATCAGTTAGATAAGTCTTGTTATGGTCTATTTGATAAAGTTCAATAAAACCTCTTAGCATAACTGCTGTGAACCAAATATTTCCTTTTTTCAGTAATTGGAACGTTTGTCCGTCTGGAGAGGTGAAATGAGTGAAGAAGTGTTTGTGACACGCTTCTGCTATATTTTGGGCATCTTCCAGATAACTTTTCTGTTTGGTAATTTGATAGAGTAGGGCAGCTGCTTGCATCATTTGCCCACTGTTGTAGGCAAATTTGGCACGACCGATTTTTTTGTTGAGTGAGATGTTGTCAAAGTATAAATGATCTTTTGGATCTTCCAGATTCTTTTTAGTCCATTCGTATAACTCTTTTCCTTCTTTTAAATAGGCATCATCTTGAGTAGCTTGAAATAGCTTGAGAGCAAATACGGCTCCCGGTGCATTAGAACAAGTATTTTTAGATTCCTTCTTTTGTTCGCACCAGTAGATTCCTCCGCCGAGTACGTCATCTTTACCACTAAGGATAAACTTCCATATTAGTTTAGCTTTCTCCAGATAAGCTTGTTTTCCTGTCATACGATAAGAATCGGTAAAATCGATACCTAACCAGACGTTGTCATCATAAAAACGATCGGAGAGAGGTTGACTGCTGATATAAGATGAGTAAGCGAATGGTTCTCTTCGTGTGTCGAAATATTCTTCCAATCCTGGTAGTACTTTGTTTTCCAGAAGCTTTTTATATTTCTTATTTCCAGTGCTCTCCAGTAATGCATTTACTGCAGAGAATGTGCCCGAATACGGCCAAAGGTAGGAATATTCATTGCGTCTTTTTGCTTGTTCTTCTGATGCCAGATAAGTTGCCTTATTGTCTTGGTTAAAAGGATAGTTCTCACGTAACAGACACGTGTTGGGTGCTGCATAGTTTTGGTAAAGAGCATCTAGGGTCTGCTGTGCTCTTTCTATGTTAGGATTTGCGTTTGCAATGGTGAAAGCACAAATAACATTAAGTAATAGGCCGTTCATAATTTTTTATTTAAGTGGTGTTTATATAAATAGTAATTTGAATTAGTTCGCAGGTTTTATTGTGACCCTACAAAAATACTTTATTTCGGTTACTTTTTAAATGGGGAGTGAGCAGATTGTAAATGATTGTTTGGGGTATGTTGTTGATAATCAGAGAATTTTTGATAGGAGAGTCTCTGATAAATGTAAATGATGCTGTATGATTAATACACTGTTATTCCCGGATTTGTTGTCCGATTCGAGCTACTTTTTCTTCAAATTCATTCCGGTCTCCATTTGCTTTGATCCGCATTTTTGAGCGGTAATTATAGATGGTCGATAATGAGTACTGTAAGAAATGAGCTATTTTCACACTGTCTGTAATTCCCAATCGGATAAGTGCGAAGATCCGTAACTCGGGTGTTAAGAGTTTGCCGGGTCCTGGAATGATTGCATTTTCCGGTAAAAGCAATGCGTTAAAATCTTCGACGAAATTCGGAAAGAGATTCAGGATTGCTTTGTCGAAGTTATTATAAAATTCAGCCAGATCTTCTTCTGTATTGAGAGAGGAGTGGAGGAAAGAGGTTACTTTCTTTATATCTTCACTTTTGGCTATTTTGAGTGCTCTTTTCTTAAAATTGGCAATTTTACTGATATAACTGGTATATTGTTCCATATACAGCCCTACATATTCTTCTTTGATTTTATTGTTATCTGCCAATATTGAGTTCATTTGTTGTATTTCGTAAAGATGATAAGACAAACTCTCATTAGCTTGTTCCACTTTACCTTTTTGTTTTTTCAGTTGTACGGACAGGATGAATAGCAGAATGCAGACAATGCATAATGCAATGAGCAATGCCGTTATGATGATAAATTTATGTTTCTCCTTTTCTTGAAATGCCTTATCTATGAAAAGATACATATCTGAGGCTTCGATGGTGTTAATTCTCGCATTGCATAGGATAGCGTCCTCCATTGCATTTTTCATATATTTAGATGCCCGGTCTATGTCCCCACTCTCAAAGATCAGCTTGGCTAATATTTTTAAAGAGAGGTTTTCTCTAGCTCCATTTAATACATCAGAAATGGCGGATATTGCGAAATACTTAATCGTATTCTCACGATCATTTTTACCTTGATAGGCAGATGCCAGAGAATATGCTATGATTCCGGCATTTCTTGAATAGGGTGTATAACTTTGATAAGTGCTGTCCAGTATATGAATAGCATCATCATACTTTTTATGGAAAAGAAGAGTTGGTGCGGTCATAAAAGCTCGTACATTCGTTGGGATTTCTTTGCATTGGAGCAGCGAATCGCGATAGATTTGTGCTATCAGATCATTTTCTTGTGAATCGTCCTCGTTGGAAGCAAAAGCTTTCTGGTGATTGTAGATCGTGACCTGTCCAAGAAAATATTCGGCTTTGAGTCTAGGAGATAGTTGCTCTTGTTGCATCGAATTGGTAATCGCCAGAGCTTCTTTGAAAAAGCCCATCGAAGATAATATTCTTGAATAATCCAGTTTAGCTTCAATTAAAAGTTCTTTGTCATTACTTTCTTGAGCGAACCTGTTCATGTGGATGGCATAGGCTAAAGCGGAATCTTTTTGGAAAGATGAATACTCAAAACAAAGAGACTGTGCTATCCCAACTTTCTTTCGAATATCCTTGGGTTGGCTTAATATTATTTTCAGGCTGTCTATCTGTCTTTGCTTTTGTTGGGTATAACTAGCTTTGTTTTGTAGAGATTTATCTAATACTTTTAACAATGTTTTCACTTCATCGTTTGCTTTTGCTGGTAAACTGATGAAGATAAAGATTATCAATAGAGGTAAAATAAATCTTTTCATATCTTAAGTAAGATTGCTTATTGAATATGGTTGTTTGCAAAGATAAGGAAATCCATATTAGGTTAAGGTTGACAGATTAACTTAATATGGATTTTATGAAAAGCAGGATTTCGCCGGATGAACTACTTATATCCAAATCCTTATTTGTAATATCATTTGTATCTTCTTGCAAACTCCACCGAAACCGAATTGCTGAAACTTTGGCAAACTTCAGCGGCAAAGTCTTTTCCGCACTGAATGATTTTATCCCAGATCTCTTCATTCAAGTTGTTCAAATCGCGGTAACGGACATCATATTTAAGCAATCCGTAGATCAGGCCTGCGTTAAAGTTATCACCGGCTCCAATGGTGCTGACGGCTTCCAACGGCTCTATCGGATATTCTTTGCTGACCAGGTTGGTACGCAAAGATACTTTGTCGCCACCGGCGGTGCAGACAAAACGGGGACAGTAGAACTTTATCTTATCTTTGTATATCTTGTCTACGTCCTGCATATTATACATGTAGAGGAAGTCCTCCAAAGAACCGCGCACAATATCTGCATATTCCAGATTCTCGATAATGGTAGGGGCCAGTTTCATCGCTTCATTCTTGTGTGAAGAACGGAAGTTAGGATCATAGTAGATAATGGCTCTCTTCTCACGCGCCTGATCCAATAACTCGAGAATCTTATCCCGCAATACCGGATTCAAGGCATAGTATGAGCCTACCATGACAATATCATCCTCCTCCAATTTGGGAAACAGTACATCCAGACGTTGCTTCGGATAGTCCTTGTAAAAGATATATTCAGCGTCACTTTGCTCATTGAGGAAAGCGAGCGATACAGGTGATTTGCCATCGGGAAATACATTCACATGATTGGTTGGGATGTTGTTTTCACGCATGAATTGCAGGATGATATTCCCTACACGGTCATTGCCGGTCTCACTGATGAAACCGACGTTGACTCCCATCCTTCCTAAGGACACGATGCCGTTGAACACGGAGCCTCCCGGCACGGCTGCGGAAGGCTGTTCTCCTCGAAAGATGATATCGAGGATGGTCTCTCCGATACCGATTACTTTTCGCATAGTGACCTTGATTTTTCTCCCAGGTAACCGCCGTGGTGGCGTTTAGAATATTCTTCTATGGTGAATTGGGTCTTTTTCATGGTCTGTACCACTAAGATGTCACCGATGACGGTCATCGCGGTTGTCGAGGTGGTAGGAGTCATTCCTAATGTACAGACTTCAGCCGGTTTTCCGGTGCTCAGGCAGACATCCGATTCTTGTGCCAACGGACTGTCCGGATTTCCGGTGATTACGATGAACTTCAAGTCCGGATCGAGGTTATGTGCCAACCGGGTCAGTTCGACAATCTCACGTGTCTTGCCGGAATTGGAGATTAATAAAAGCAAGTCGTTCTTCTGCAAGATTCCCAAGTCGCCGTGTTGCGCTTCGCTGGGGTGCAGGAAAACGGACGGAATACCGGTGGAACAGAAAGTAGTAGCAATGTTCATCGCAATTTGTCCGGCCTTTCCCATGCCGGAAGTAACCAGTTTCCCGTTTTTCTGATGTACTTGCTCTACAATCAGTTGTATAGCTTTCTCGTATGCGTCTGTTACAGGGATGTTGAGCACGGCTTGTGCTTCCTGTTGCAATAGTTGTTTGATGGAGTCTATCATATGATCAGTTTATTTTTTCTTTTAATTCTTCCGGCGTGTTTGCTATTTCGTAATAGGTGGAAAAAGGCTGCCGGGCAAATCCTTTATCTTCTAATGTCTTGAGTGTTTTCAACAGTTCGTCATAGAAACCGTATTCGTTGTAGAAGATGACTTTTTTCCGGTGGTATCCGATGGAAGCGGCAGCCATTACATGGAATATCTCGTCCAATGTGCCTATGCCTCCCGGCAATGCTACCAGGATATCCGATTTCTCTGTCATGATATCTTTCCGCTCACTAAGGTTGTGGGTATGGATCACTTCATCAAGGAACGTGCAGACACGTCCTTTCTCTTCCAGTTTGGTAGGAACTACACCGATTACTTTACCGCCGTTTTCCTTCACGGCACGCGCTACGCATTCCATAAGTCCGAGATCGGCTCCTCCATAAATCAACGTTTTACCTGTTTTACCCATCCACTCACCGATTTGGCGGGCACTTTCAAAGTACATTTTGTCAATGTTTGCGGCGGCAGAACAGAATATTCCTATCTTTTCCATATACGTTGTTACTGTTATAGTCCACAAATATCTGCAATTTTCTATAAACAGCAATAAGTTTTATTGTATTTTTGCGGCATAATTCAATAAGGAAGTAGAAAACAATGCATTATAACGAATATACACTACCGAATGGTCTTCGTATTATCCATGAACCGACTCTCTCGAAAGTAGCTTATTGTGGTTTTGCCATCGACGCCGGAACACGAGACGAGGCGGAGCACGAACAGGGGATGGCTCATTTTGTGGAGCATCTCATCTTTAAGGGGACGGAGAAGCGGAAAGCCTGGCATATCCTTAACCGGATGGAGAATGTAGGCGGCGATTTGAATGCCTACACCAATAAAGAAGAAACGGTAGTCTATTCCGCTTTCCTGACCGAACATCTGGAACGGGCGCTCGAATTGCTGGGGGATATTGTGTTTCATTCCACTTTTCCCCAACACGAGATTGAGAAGGAAACGGAGGTTATCATTGATGAAATCCAATCATACGAAGACACTCCGTCGGAATTGATATTTGATGATTTCGAGGATATGATTTTCCGTAACCACCCGTTGGGGAGGAACATCCTGGGCAAGCCGGAACTGTTGCGTAGCTTTCGCACCGAAGATGTCCTTTCGTTTACGCGCCGGTTCTATCAGCCGGGAAATATGGTATTCTTCGTTCAAGGGCAATATGACTTCAGAAGAATAATCCGTCTGGCGGAGAAGTATCTGTCGGATGTCCCTGCCGGAGAGGTAAACAGCCGACGTGTGCCTCCTCCGCTTTATGCTCCCGAGCATTTGATGGTCGCTAAGGATACGCATCAGGCTCATGTGATGATTGGCAGTCGTGGATACAATGCGTATGACGATAAGCGTACGGCGCTTTATTTGCTGAACAATATTCTTGGCGGTCCCGGTATGAACAGCAAGCTGAATGTATCTCTGCGCGAACGTAGGGGATTGGTATATAATGTCGAGTCCAATCTGACTTCTTACACCGATACGGGAGCTTTCTGTATCTACTTCGGCACTGATGTTGAAGATATGGATACCTGTTTGAAACTGACTTATAAGGAGTTGAAGCGGATGCGGGATACGAAGATGACTTCGTCCCAGTTGGCGGCGGCCAAGAAGCAACTGATAGGGCAAATAGGAGTGGCTTCGGACAATTTTGAGAATAATGCTTTGGGAATGGCGAAAACCTATTTGCATTATCACAAATACGAGTCGTCCGAGCTTGTCTTTAAACGCATAGAAGCTTTGACGGCGGAACAGTTGTTGGAGGTGTCCAATGAAATGTTTGCAGAGGAATATTTGTCCACGTTGATTTACAAATAATTAGTAGGCGGTCTTGCTTTTCGCTGATTAAATTCGTATCTTTACAAATTTTATTCTTTTCTCTAAAGAGATGTCACTCTATAAGGTGCCGTTTGTCACCCTATAAAGTGCCTTTTGTCCCTTTGTAAGGTGCCGATGGTCACCTTGCAAGGTGACGACTTCCCGGCTACATAAAACCGCACTGTTTTCTGCACTGAACATTCTTATTCTCTGCACTGAAGAGTCCTAAACATAGTAAGAAAAGAATTATGGCTTATTACAATTTGAAGAAAAAACCGTCCCTTACCACGAAAGAGGGTGAGAAGGAAACAATGTATGCCGACATTGTGTATTGCGGAACGATTACGGCAGAGCGTCTTATCCGGACAGTGGCCCAGAGAACCGGTTTCAAGGAGGGGATGATAGAAGGAATCCTTTCCGAGTTGCAGAACGAGATGTTGGAGTACCTGGGTGAAGGATACCGCGTCGAATTGGGAGAGTTCGGCTTCTTTTCAGCCAAAGTGAAAGCTTCCCGATTGGTAGCAAATAAGAATGATATTCGTTCTGAATCCGTAGCTTTCAACGGGGTGAATTTCCGTGCTTCCAAGAGTATGCGTGTAGGTATTCGCGGAGATTTGGAGCGTAGAAAGTGTGTCGATTTCAACACTTCGCGTAAGTGGGACAGAAACAATCTGGAGAAACTCGTCCTGCAATATATCGGAGAGCATGGCTTCATCACAAGAGCCACTTATACGCAACTTACAGGACGCCTGAAGAATACTGCATTGGACGATCTTAAATCTTTTGCAGCCGAAGGCATTATCAAGCGAGAGGGACGGGGTAATCAGATGCATTTCATTGCACCGCCACGAAAGGAACCGGATGGCGAGTAGTGAAATCTAACGGAATATCGATGGAAACCTTGTCGTACAAGATTGGAGATTGGGAACAGAACAGAGAAATGAAGAGGTAGTATCTACCCGAATGGATTGAATCAGTGCAAAATGTGGTATAAGTATGATGTATGGCTAAAAAAATACAGTACCTTTGGCTGTGAATACAGGTAAAACGGTGATGAGGTGTCTATGAAACAGCCTTACAGTGGATTTCTCGTCCGAATGTTGTTTGACCGATAATACAGACTATAATATGTTGGATATCATATACTACTTCAATATCTTCGGTTGTCTGACGATGGGGATGGCTCTACTGTTGATTCAAACAGCCCCACAGCTGATAAACCCGCACTACCGCAATGCCAAACGATTCCTGGGTATTGCATCGATTATCGTGGCTCTGTGCAATGCGCTTATCCTTTACAACAGGGTACAGGAGAGCGTTGCCGAGATATTTGCAATGCCTGTGCTCGTTGCGGCACAGTTGCAGGCGGCGCTTTTTACTTTTATCGTGCTGATACTTTTTCATTCACCATACGTTTGCCGGCGAAATATTTTGCGACACCTCTGCCCGACATTGTTTTTTGTGGGACTCTATCTATTAACGATACTTCTATTTCCTGATGTGAGGATCTATTCGGTGGATGAGTATATAGCGAATATCACGAATCCGGTTCTTTTGTTAAGAACTGTATTTGCGGCTACTTATCTGACGCAGATCGTGATTTACGTCCGTTTGTTCCGGCGTGAGCAACGGAATTATATAGCCAAGATTGAGAACTATTTCTCCGACACCGACAAATATGAATTCCGGTGGGCTTCGAGACTGTTCTACGAGGCTGCCTGTATCGGCATTGCCGTTCTGGTGTTCAGTATATTCCCTGCCCCGTTATTCGACGGAATAATTACGGTGGTGGTTACAGTGTACTACTTTAACTTTGGAGTGAGGTATATCAACTACCAATACAAACTTTACTATGAGGCTTTGCCCGCGATAGAGGAGAAGGAAGAGGCGCAGCCGACAAAGGAGAGTGAAGGAGACAGGGAACTGGAAGATGAAATGGCAAAACTATTATTGTATCTCCAGCAGGGTGTTGTGCTGGGCGACTATGCCGAGGCTCTGCATATCCCGGAACGGAAACTATCTGTATTCATCAATTCGACTTACGGGGTGAGTTTCAAACGTTGGGTGAACAATAAACGGGTAGAATACGCCACAGAGCAAATGGCGAAACATCCGGATTATACAATGGAGAGAATTGCCGAGCTTTCGGGTTTTGCCCACAAAAGTCATTTCTGTAAAATCTTCCGGGAGATAACAGGGGGATCTTTTACCGAGTACAAAAATAGATAACACCTCCAAGCTGTTGTATATTGGGTGATACAGCTTGTTTAAACATACAATAAACCCACAAAAAAACACTTGTGTTGCACGTTTCGACGTCAGATATGCGTAAACGTGCACCAATCATCCAAAATTTTCATTATATTTTTGCTGCGTAGGGCATAAACCGCTCTGCGCTTTTTTGTTTTCCCATGAATATTAATCAAATATAAAACAACATGAAAAAGATTTTTTCTTTGTTAGTGCTATGTGCAACAGTAGTCTTTGCTTCGTGCAGCAAGGACGATCCGGTAACGGAGCCCGTGCCGGAAGGTATCACCGTCACCACCTACGAAGCCCTGCTCACCGCCCTGCAGACGGGCGGCACCTCGGCCGACGCCCCTACACTCATCACGCTGGGCGCCGACATCACGATACCCGCAGGAGGTGACTACAACACCCCTCCCATAAACGGCAGCGGTTACTTCAAGATAGACGGCGGCGGCCACACCCTCACCTGGGAAGGGGAAGGCAACAACTTCCACTTCTTTGGCAATGCCGACCCCGACGACGATGCCGTTTATATCGAACTCACCAATATCAATCTGGACCGACAAGATATGGGCGTCGCGGTAGCTGTTTACAACGGCAGGATTACGCTGGGCAAAGACGTGGCATTGAACGGGCAATATGAAACCATGATTGTGGCTGTCGGCGAGAAAGCGGCATTGGAACTGGGTGACGGCTGCGAATTGTCTTACGAGGCAGGCAGCAGTTCGTGCTGTGTACTCGTCCAGGGGGGCGCCACCCTCGTGCTGAACGGGGGAAAGACCGCTGCCGGGGCTTACATAGGCCTAATCTATAATTACCCGGCCGCCTCCCATCCCCTTATCTCCGTTCCGAAAGCCCTCACGGGTGATGTGCAACTCCTTCTCGCCCTGACCGGTGTAACCTCCATCGCCCAAGGTGCCGGCGGTTACCAACTGACGCAGGCGGACTGCGACCGTCTGAAAGTGAATCCGGAGTCAATGGTCAGCCTCTATGGAGAGCCGCATCAGAAGTACGACGACAACTTCGAGCTTTACCTCGACCCGGCGGCGGAACATCAAATCAAGCTGCGCCGGAAGAATTTCACACCCCCCACTTCCGGCAACATCGACATGACCTCCATGACTGCCGACGAAGCGCAGCTAACCATCCGTGCCGCCCTCGCCGCAGGCTTCACCGAAATCAAGCTGACGGGCGAACTTTCCAAGACAGGAATTGGCGGTAACTGGGGTACATTTATCAATAATAAAAAAATCACGAAATGCGACCTCACCGGAGTGACGGACTGGGGTAGAACGCCAACTCTGCCCGAACTCGCCTTTTCGAATTGCACCGCCTTGCAGGAGGTGACGCTGCCCGATGATATGAAGGTAATCGGAACTGGTGCTTTTTTCGGTTGCGCTGCGCTGACTACGGTGAATCTTTCGCAGGTTACCTGGATTAATCTAAACGCATTCTGGGGATGCACTTCATTGGAGACGCTCGCTTTGGATAATGTGACTGCGATAGGCCAGGAGGCTTTCTACGGATGCACGGGCCTCGAAACGCTCAAAATACCGAAGTGTACCGAGTTCGGCACTTATATCGTATCGGGCTGCCGCAGCCTCACCCGGATAGAAGCCACCGCAGCCGGAAATTTCGTTGACATAAGTGATGGTCGCAGCAGTATAGAGCGCACCGCCGTTTTTCACAACAGAGACAGTCATTACGGAGATAGCGCATTCAATCCCGCCAAGTGCGACCTCGTGCTGAACGCTGACAAGAAGCAGGGTGGCAATGCCACCCCCAAAGTCTTCAGCGACAACGAATGGCTTATGATGCCCAACGGCCAACTCATGAGATGGAATAGCATCACCTTTGCGCAGCAGTAATCCGCGCCTTTCCCGAAGTTGAACTTCGAGGCGGTCTGATTTATTTTGGGAAATCCAATTTTATGCCTGATGCGGTAGACGACATATGTTGTCGTAAAAAGATTATATCTTAATTAGTAGTCGATTAAAAACGCTCTGCCATCGGCAGATTACAAAATATATCTCCGCCCAACTTACAAAAAGGGTCTCTACTGTCAAATTGCAGGGATCCTTTTGCTTTATACAATTTACTCCGCATGACTTAGGAAAGCTGTCCTCTGTCAAAAGGAAGATTATCGAATAACGGAGTTTTTTTTTACTGTCGAATTGTATAAAAACCGGTCGTGAGTTTGTTTCCTGAGAGAATTTTGTTACTTTTGTATTCGAGAGTTATTTGAAGATACAACACCGCAAATTGCTGAAATACGCCCAGTTGCTAACTTGTTGTCTCTCAATTCCCCAAATTATGCAAAGTGTTTATTCTTCAATTGGTTATCTTAACCGCGAATAATCTAAAATAAAAAAACGATGTTTCAGAAACTTGTAGCTATAGAACCGGTCAGTCTGGTTCCGTCGGCCGAAAAAGCGTTGTATTCATTTGCCGGTCAGGTGGTGATGTATCCTGACATACCCGTGAATGATGATGAAATCATTGCCCGTATCGGAGATGCTGATGCGGTGCTTTTGAGTTATACCTCCCGTATCAACCGGTATGTACTCGAGTGTTGTCCGAATGTGAAATACATTGGAATGTGTTGTTCACTCTATTCTCCCGAAAGTGCCAATGTCGATATTCGCTATGCTAATGAACGGGGTATCACGGTGACAGGTATTCGGGATTATGGTGACGAGGGAGTAGTGGAATATGTAGTCAGTGAGTTGGTGCGCTGTTTGCACGGCTTTGGGCAGGAATCGTGGGAGGAGTTGCCTCGTGAGATCACCGGATTGAAAGTCGGAATAGTCGGACTGGGTAAGTCTGGCGGCATGATAGCGGATGCCTTGAAATTCTTTGGTGCTGATATTTCATATTATGCCCGCAGTGAGAAAGAAGTGGCTACTGCCAAAGGATATCGCTTTTTGCCATTGAGGGAACTCCTGGCAGAGAGTGAAGTCATTTGTTGTTGCCTTAATAAAAATACGATTCTGTTGCACGAAGAGGAATTTAAGCAGATGGGTAACCGGAAGATCTTATTCAATACCGGTTTGTCGCCGGCATGGGATGAGGCTGCTTTTACTGAATGGCTGGAAGGTGATAACCTTTGTTTTTGTGACACGATAGGCGCGTTGGGGGGTGAGCAACTGCTCAATCATCCGCATGTACGTTGTATGCAGGTGTCTACTGGCCGCACGCGTC
>UMII01060836.1_pt1 | contig 14642 bp, 15 predicted proteins | sample 1965731 | NCBI WGS metagenome assembly UMII01 (sample SAMEA4836118, study PRJEB28245) | human gut metagenome | biome: gut microbiome; material: fecal sample | place: Denmark | collected 2008
AGTCCAAAAGGGGCATTCAACAGACGATACCAAAGGGGACGTGTAAGTGTGTACGAAGAAACGCTTACACGTCCCCTTTTTATGTGGCAAATTAGCACCGGTAGAACGTACACGTTATAGACGTATCCACAATTTGTGGCGGGGAAAATGCACCCCGATGATTAAACGGCATTCCCTGTGCAGTGACGGACTATCACGGCATGGGGGTGTGGGGAGCGCATATAAGGACACGACCTCTGGCTTCCAAGCGCATTTGACGCAAAAACTAAGTGATTCAAAAACGGATCATATGTAAAACTGGGTTTGTGGGTGGCAAAACACCGCCTAGAATCAACGTATAACGTAATTCTGGACGGTCTACGGAGCTTTATTGGCTCACACCAGCGGGAAACCGCTAAAAGGCAGGTATACGGCTCCTGACGCCTTAAAAGTGTGAGTGTTGAACTAGTCTTGTTGACGACGGTACGAGAACTCTGAGGAGCGATTGACGTTGCATACAGTTCATTTATGGCTATGCTATGGGTGAACTGTATTCTCAAATACTCAAATCTTTCGGAGCGCTGATTGGTTAGTGCGTGTCAACCTGTTTTGGTTTAAAAAAGGTTTTAATTAAGCGTTAGCATATAAGTTCCAAGTGCTTGCACTTGTGTCTGCCGAAGGCTACTAATTAGCCGGTGTACAGTACAAGCGGGATTCAAATTAAAATGGCTTTCACTTATACGAACTTGTCCAGCGGGCGTTGGATAGCGTTGCATTGATCCTTGCAGTTTATTAGTTGCGATAGCAGATATTAACAAGGTATTACGTTTTTATGTTTAAAGGTATTTATAAGTCGTTACAAAGGTAATACCTTTGTAACGTGATGTCGTTAATGCCAAAGTATTAATAAGGTAATACAAAGACAGGAACAATATGCAAATTATTACTTTTATGGCGATTAAAGGGGAGTTGGTAAAACTAAAATGGCTTACCAACTAGTAAAGTACGTTTTACAAAAAAAGAATGTGTTGTTGATTGATTTGGATTTTATGAATGATCCTAATATTATTTTAATTCAAACTAAAGTTGAAGAAGGTATTGATATTATCCCGTTACATAGCAGCCTTGATTTAATTACAGATATACTGGTAACTAAGGCAAATACAGAATTATTGTTGTTTATGTGGTTTGTCAAAAACATGTCTAAATTAGCTTTATGCTTATGTAATCATTGACTTACCACCTGCATGGGATTTATTAACAAAAAATGGTGTTGCGGTTGTCTAGTTTGGATTTTTTTGAATTTCACAAGTCTAAGGGTAAATCAAATAAGCACTGATCAGTGCTTGTAACCGCCGGTGTACAGAAAAATTTTTTATAATCGCGTTTAGGTCATCTAGAAATTGGTTTAGGCGGCATCACGAAGTGATATACGGGTGTTGTTGTACCAGTCCACGGCAGCTTGCGCATTAGTGATACTATCGAAATCTCTTTGATAGATTAGTTCCCGCTTTAGTAACTAGTGGAGACTTTCGATGCGGGTATTATCGTAAGAGTGCCTAATGCCCACACCCGCCAGCGTATTTTCAAACAATTCGCTGGTGTATTGGCGTAGCGCCGTAACGATTACTGAAGTTGCTAGTCGGGATGTCATTGAATCTGAGATTTTACACGACAGTATCTTACGGTTTTCTGGATCGTATGCACTAGCCATGTATACCCGAGTCTTATCGTTCAACTGAATATACGGAATGTCAATCGTACTTACACCGTTTAGGTCGTCCAAGTTGGCAATGATATTTGGCATCTGATCTTTTTCATTGACGGTCGTAGGCTTGGTATGTCGTTTTTTCATACGCGATATACCAAGCCAGATTCACTCATCAATTGCCACACAAAGCGGTCATTGATTGCTAGTCTGAATAGGTCCCGCATGGTTTTAGCAATTCGTCGATTTTCGAAATGGCCTGATTTCGTGCCATTTTGAAAATTTTTTTGGAGATAATCATTCACGATCTCGAAAAAGAGGTTGGAAGTCTTGACATCAGAGCCCATAGTCCTAAATAAGTTATTACTATATAAAGTAATAACTTATTTAGGACTAACTTTTGATATTTAATTTAGTAAAGTTAGGGTATGCTAATTTGTCTTAGTAATTCCACATACTTTAAGGTATAGTTATGATTGATTGAATTTTTTATTTAAGTATGAAGGGAATATAACATAGAGCGATGTTTGTAGATTTACATAGTCACTTGTTGCCTAATGTTGATGATGGATCACAGTCATATCGGGCATCATTGCGATTGGCGAGACAAGCTGTTGAAAATGGTATTGAAGTAGCGCTGATGACACCACATCATATGAATGGGCAATACGTGAATCACAAACAGGATGTGATTCAACTAACCGATGAATTTCAAGAACATTTAGATAATGAAAATATTCCATTATCAGTTTTTCCGTCTCAGGAAGTACGTATTACGGGTGGACTTCTGCAGCAATTAGATGATGATGACATTTTATTTGCGGATGAATCTAATCAATACCTACTATTGGAATTTCCAGATGATGATATACCAACATATAGTCGAGATATCATTTTTAATATTATGCAACGTGGAATTACTGTACAAATTGCTCATCCAGAGCGGAATATTAAAATTATGAAAAATCCTAGTATTTTATTTGATTTAATTGAATCTGGAGCTTTGGCGCAACTGACGGCGGGTTCTTATGTTGGAAATTTTGGGAAAAAGGTCGAAAGTTTTTCTGAGGAAATTTTAAATCATAACCTTGCACATATTTTTGTGTCTGATGCACATGACTTACCTAATCGTAGTTTTGAAATGGCTGAAGCTATGATAAAAGTTGAAAAAAAGCTAGGTAGAGATTACCAACAATTATTGGAGCGTAATGCTGCATCGATTATAGATGGTAACGGTATTACAACATTAAAACCAGAACGCATTATTAAACGAAAGTTTTTTAGTAAATTTTAGAGAAAAGGAATTAAAAACCTATGGATAATGTTCTTGAACTAAGTCAGCTTTGGCAGATTATTAAAAAATATTTTTGGGGACTAATTTTTATGGCAATTATTGGTGCTGGGGTTGGATACGGCGTTGCTAAATTCGTTATTTCACCAACATATAGTTCTTCAACTAGTATGTTAGTGAATCGATCAGCTGAAGATAACAGTACAACAAGTGCTAATTTGTCAGATCAGCAAGCCGATGTACAGTTAATTAGTACATATAAGAATTTAATTACATCAAGTAATGTTTTGGGGACTGTATCGGATAAATTAGCACACCCTTCACGAATTGTTGTTAAAAAGGCTAAAGATGCAGTTTACCAAACATTGCCTGATGGAACTAATGTTTTGGTAACTCCAGCTCAAGAAGAGGTTTCAAAACAGTCAAATAAGAAGGGATATAAGTTATCCGTTGATGACTTGAAGGATATGGTAAGTATTAGTAGCCAAAATAATTCACAAGTTTTCTCTATTGATGTGAAATCTAATAATCCACAATTATCAGCCAATATTGCGAATGAAGTTGCAGCTGTATTTAAAGATAAAATTGGAAATTTTATGAAGATTAACAACGTTTCAATTATTGATAAAGCTACAGCAAATACTAAGCCTGTGTCACCAAACATTAAGTTATTTACGTTTGCTGGGTTTGTTATATTTGTTGGTCTGTCATTCCTATTTGTGTTGATAAAGGAATTAACAGATACGACTATTAAGTCGTCAGATGAAGTAATAGAACTACTTGGAATTACTAATTTGGGTACAATCAGCTATATTAAGCCCATCAAAAACTTTAGCATGAATGTCAAAGAACTTTCAGATACTGAAAATGTAGTCCATCGTTCACGATCGTACGGAAAAAAGTAGGAATAAGAGTTAGGAGATTATCATGAGTTTTTTAAGAAATAGAACAGATAAGAAAAATCGCTTGTTAACTGACACAATGACAAATGGAGTCCGCTTGATTTCAGCCGCGGAACTAAAAAATCCAGTTGTTGAACAATTTCGTACTGTACGAACGAATATAGATTTCGCCTCAGTGGCTAAAGGAGAAATCAAAACATTATTAATATCTTCCTCTGTACCTTCAGAAGGTAAATCAACGATTAATGCAAATTTGGCTGTAGTTTATGCACAACAAGGGAAAAAAGTTTTGTTAGTTGATGCTGATTTACGTCGGCCAACGGTGGCTGCTACGTTTGGCGATAACCGTAATACAGTTGGCCTGACAAATTACTTAAGTGATAATAAAAAAGAAATAACAGATATCATTAAAGATAGTGGAATACCAAATCTAGATATTATTACTTCAGGTCCAATTCCACCCAATCCGGCTGAATTATTGGGTTCAGGAATAATGACCGAACTAATTGATAAATTAAAGTCAGTTTATGATCTAGTTATCTTTGATGTACCGCCTTTTTTGTGGGTTACAGATGCACAAGTATTGATGTCTAAAGTGGACGGCGTTGCAATAGTAGTAAGCGGAGGTAAGTCAAAAAAATCGGATTTAAAACGTACGTATGAAATTTTGAAATTAGCAGAAGTCAGCATATTAGGTTTTATCTATAATGATAAAAATAATAAGAAGACAGGGGGCTATGGCTATGGCTATGGCTATAATAATTAATTAGGGGATTAGTAGTTGTGGAAGATAATGTTAAAAATTTATCAATCAGATTTTTAGACTTTTGTTTAGCCATATGTGGTCTCATATTTTCAATAATTCCAATTTTAATTATTGCCATGTTAATCAAGATAGATGACGGGGGACCTGTTTTTTTTAAGCAAAAAAGAGTTGGACTGAACGGCACTATTTTCTTGATGTACAAAATAAGATCGATGGTTATCGAAGCAGAGGAGTTACGAAGTGAATTACTTGTAAAAAGTGATGTAGAGGGTATGTTCAAAATGAAGAATGATCCAAGAGTTACTAATATTGGTGTTTTTATTAGAAAGCATTCTTTAGATGAATTACCACAATTTTGGAATGTTTTGAAGGGAGATATGTCATTAGTTGGGCCACGTCCAGCGTTAATTGAAGAAGTTGAAACATATTCTGAGGAGGCAAAAGAAAGATTAAGGGTTAAACCAGGAATTACTGGTTTATGGCAAGTTAGTGGTAGAAGTGATCTTTCTTTTAACGACATGATTGAACTGGATTTACTTTATATAAATAATCGTAGTGTCTTGAACAATATTATTATCTTATTCAAGACGATTATGTTAATTATGCCAAGTAAAAATAAAAAGAATGGAGCCTATTAAAATGCAACATGTTTACATTATTGGTTCAAAAGGAATACCAGCAAGATATGGTGGATATGAAACTTTTGTTGAAAAATTAACCGCAAGTCAAGACTCAGCTGATATTAAATATCATGTGGCCTCTCGTCGTGATAACACAGAACTTAGTCAAAATAACGATGTATTTGAGTATAATGGGGCAGAAGTTTATTCAATTGATGTACCCAACATCGGCCCAGCGCAAGCAATAGCATATGATTTAAAAGCACTTCAATGGGCCATCAAAAATGCTAAAGAGATAGGTGCACAGGCACCTATATTTTACATTTTAGCCGCTCGAATCGGTCCATTTATTGGGAAATATGTCAAAGAAATTCACGTACTTGGTGGTACATATCTAATTAATCCTGATGGGCACGAATGGAAACGTGCCAAGTGGCCACTACCTGTTAGAAAATATTGGAAAATTTCCGAACGAGGCATGGTTAAGCATGCTGATCTAGTGGTATGTGATAATCGTAAAATCGAAGAATATATTCAAGAGGAATATAGTGCGTTTAGTCCTAATACGACTTTCATAGCTTACGGGACCGATACCACACCGTCTTCTCTGACAAAAAATGATTCGATTATTGAGAATTGGTTTCATGAAAAGAATATACGTGAAAATAATTATTATTTAATTGTGGGACGTTTTGTGCCAGAAAATAACTATGAAACAATGATTCGTGAATTTATGCAATCTGATTCTCAAAAAGATTTGGTGATTGTGACTAACGTTGAAAAAAATAAATTCTATCAACATTTGTTACAAAAAACAGGGTTCGATAAAGATGAACGCATAAAGTTTGTAGGTACGGTATATGATCAACCATTGTTGAGGTATATTCGAGAAAATGCATATGCTTATATTCACGGGCATGAAGTTGGTGGAACGAATCCTAGCTTGTTGGAAGCTTTGTCAAGTACACAGCTTAATCTACTAGTTGATGTTGGATTTAATCGCGACGTTGCCCAAGATGCTGCCATCTATTGGACCAAGGAAGTGGGCCAATTAGCGCATGCAATTAACATGGCGGATCAGTATTCAGGTTCACAGTTAAGGAATAATGCAGAAAAAGCTCAAAAAATCATTTTTAATGAATACACATGGGAAAAGATAATTAGTTTGTATGAGAGGCAGTTTTTAAATAATGGAATTTCATCCTTCAGGTAATCTAAGGTACCTACAAAAAGTTGATACGGGAATGTTGAGGGAGCTGGTTGATATATTTGATCAACACAATATCAATTATTTTTTGATTGCGGGCTCTCTATTAGGTGCAGTTCGGCATAAAGGATTTATTCCCTGGGATGACGATTTGGATATAGGTATACCGCGACCAGATTATGAAACATTTATGGCTCATAAAAATGAATGGTTAAAAGATCACTATATTGCCAAAAATTATCAAACGGATGCTGATTATAAGTATTACATTACCAGGGTTTATGATCGTAGAGTCAAGGTGAGAGAATTACGTGGGGAGGATGTTGAATTAACTTTTGCTTCAATCGACTTATTCCCAATTGATGGTACCCCAAATAATGGACTCCTACGGAAATTATTTATCTTTAAAATATTGTTTTATCGGATGTTAGCTTCATTAGCTAACTACAATAATATCGACCAACATCGTAGTCGAGGATTTTTAGAAAAAATCTTTATATCTATAATGGGAGTGTTTCATACTGAAAAGTGGTTAGATAAAAATAAAATTTATGACCACATTGATAAGATATTAAAAAAACAAAACTATACGGATAGTGTGCAAGTTGGATCACTAATGGGCGCCTATAGAGCAAGAGAAATATTTGACAAATCATTTATTGGCAATCGATTAAAATATCAATTTACAGATTTTTATGTTTATGGTCCCGAAAATTATGATGAATACTTAAAACATATGTATGGGAACTACATGGAGTTACCCACTATGGAACAGATTAAAGAAAAACAACATTTCGAGATAATAACTAAATGATGAAACAAGATCTGAAAAATTTTGAGATATTATTTGAATGAGGTGCTTTCAAAAGTGGAAGGTTAACCTAATCTGATGAGGTCAACTTATACTGACTTTACTAAGCGTGTGTTTATCAGAGTTTTATTAACAGGCAATACCACTATATAATATGGAATTATAGAAACGTGATCAATTAACACAAAATTTTTTTGAGAAGTTCAAGCCTCAATACCTGCTATTTATTATATTGATCCATCAGCACATACTTGTTTGAAGATTATGATGTATCAGTCCAAATTATCTATACATATAGTGATTCAATAATCAAGCGATAACTATTGATAATAGTATACTGGTGATAACATTAAAATCTTTAAAAAGGATTGGCCCTTTTCAAATTCAGGTAAGCAAGCACAGTCTACTTATCTACATCTAGGACGAAAATTTTAAATTGCCTGTTGACTATTAATTATCAGTAGATGAACGTTTCATATACTTGTTAAAGGTAAAACGAGAGCTTTGTACCAGTTATCGACCTAGGTCGATTATAAATTGATATATGTAATATAGATTATACGAGGAAATATTTTAGAATGATGTGGATGATGAAGATATTCAAAAAACAAGGTGGGGTACAATTACTAAAAGAATGGTATCATTCTAAAAGTTTATTATATGCTTTTCTTATTATCCCCTTTTTTATAGGTTCTAAAGTAGGATTAGAAGTTTTCAGATTAGCCATCGAAAATAGAATTCACAGATACCTAAGTAAAAAATTTAAAAATAAAAAAATAGATAGTGACGATTTTCAATCTACTGAAATACTAATAAATAGTGATAACTTTTTTGTTTGGTTCATGTGGCTGCAAGGATTAGAGGAAGCACCTAGATTGGTTAAAGCTAACTTTGATAATCTGATACAGATGTTCGGAGAGAAGAATGTTCATTTAGTCACAGAAAACAATTTAGATGAGTACATTGATCTACCGGATTTTATCAAGCAAAAAAAAAACAGCGGAACTATTTCTCCGACACATTTTTCTGACATCGTTAGGATTCAATTATTAACTACTTATGGTGGTATGTGGGTAGATGCAACGGTATTCTTTAGTGAGCGTCTCCCTTCTATTATTATGGAGCAAGATTTTTTTGTTCCACAAACTTTAAAACCAGGAAAAGATGGCAGATCTATCCCAGTTTCTAATTGGCTAATTATATCAAAAAAAAATAACAAAATAACTGCTAGAATAAGGGACTTATTATTCTTTTACTGGAAGAACAATAACAATCTGTGGGACTATTTTATTTTCCATCATTTTGTGGTTATTGCCTTTGAGGAATTTAGGAGTCAGTATGATAGAATTCTGCCATATGATAACACTCAATCACATGCCCTACTGATTGCTATGAAGGAGCGGAAAGTAAGTGAAGAAACAATTAATAATTATATTACATTATCTCCGATACATAAGTTGACTAACAAAGTAGAAAACGAAGTAGAAAGAGAAAATCAAAAATTGTTGATTGAATATATTGAAAATCGCCTAAAAAATTAAAATTAACACAATGATTTAAGAAAGTTCTACTCTATGAAAAAAATTGTTCTAATAATACCTTACTTCGGGAAATTACCAGATTATTTCCCCTTTTTTATGAAAACTGTGAAGTATAATCCGGATATTGATTTTATATTTATTACAGATAATATAATCAGTGACGTACCAAAAAATGTCATTTTAAGAAAAATGACATTTGTGGAATTTGTTGGTAAGGTACGCTCAGTATTTGATTTTAAAATTAGTTTAAACAGTCCATACAAATTGGTAGATTATAAGCCTGCATATGGTTATATATTCGAGGAGGAAATACAAGAATATGAGATGTGGGGATATTGTGATATAGATCAGATTTTTGGAGATATATTAGGTATGTTACCGGATGATTATAATAGTTATGACAAGATATTTTCATTAGGACACTTAACATTATTTAAAAATAACTATGAAAACAATAGATTATTTATGAATACAGATATTCTTGATTTTAAGAAAGTTTTTCAGACGAACTATATACATGTTTTTGATGAAATACATGGTGTTGAAGAAATTTTTAAATTAAAAAACAAAAAAATGTATAATGAGAATATTTTCGCTGACATTGGCTGGAAAACAAAACATTTAGAGAGAGTGTATAGTCGTGAAAATGTTACTACCTCAGGAGAATATCACAACCAGAACTTTAATGTATATCTGTGGAATAAAGGTAAATTGTATGGAGTGGGTGTTGACAGCCTTGGTTTAATAAACTATGTAGAGCTAATGTATTTTCATTTTCAAAAGAGGAATCTAGGCGGTGAAAAAAGATTATTGAGTAATGATGAGCCGTTTTTAATCACCTATAAAGGCTTTGAAGAATATCATAGTGATCTGCTCAAATATCAAATTGGAACAATTAACAAAACAACTTTGATTCAAGAATTCACAACACGTATTAGGTATCTTAACTATATTTGGAAAAGGAGAATTAACAAGTATTTGTTGAAAAAATAGTAATGAAAACAAATTGCACGTCAAAGTTTTATTTTTTAATTCTAGCCATTTTGTTTTTCTATGAACCACTTAATCAATTTGTTAGCCCCCTATCATTCTTAGACGAAATTTTGGGTCTTGTTGCAGCTTTCTCTCTCTGTAGATATTTTATACGTAAAAAGGAAATACCATATAGTATTGTAATAATATTTTTATTAATAATCGGTATTATTGTTTGTGGCCTTTTGTCAAGCTATTTGTCGGATATTGAAGTAACTTGGCCCAACAGGTTAATTAATTTATTTAGTTTATTGAAAAATCAGCTAGTTTTTTTATGGCTTATGCTGGTTCCAACTATACAGAATAAAAAAAATACGATCAAACTTCTAGAACCTATTATTAAAGTATTTATACTTATTAGTTTTACTTTTGCGATAATTAATGCTTTCCACGATATTGGTATGTCTTACGATATAAGATTTTCATTAAGAAGTTTTAAATTCATTTACAGTAATCCTGCCACACTAAATGATCGTATATTGTGTAGCATTGCTATATTAGTTGGTAGTAAGGGTATTTCGAAAAATATATTCTATATCTTACTTGGAAGTGTTGTTGTTATCCTTACTTTGAGAGCAAATGGATTAGCGGCAATTGTTGTTTTGTGGTCATTGTTCTCATTATTGAAATTTGGGGGAAAAATTACTTTCAAAAAGATTGTTTTTGTTGCTCTAATAGCTATTGCTACCGGATGGCAATCAATCAAAAATTATTTGATTGAAAATGTCACACCCAGAGGGATGATGTTACGTAATGGTGTTACCTTAGCCAATCAACATTTTCCGTTGGGTGCAGGTCTAGGTACTTATGGTTCTGATATAGCATTTAAGTTTTATTCTCCTATTTACTATCAATTAGGATATGATAAGATCTGGGTTTTAGCTCCTATTACTGGAACTGTGGCTACAGATAATTTTTGGCCAATGATGTTTGGCCAATATGGGTGGATTGCAAGTATTCTTTTTTTGATCATCTTATTAGTGCAAATATACATTCTTAATCGGTACATTACCAATAATGAACTGAAAGTAACTGCAATAACTCTATTTTCTTATATGATAATGAAATCGATGGGGGAGGCAGTTTACACTGCAGTTTATGGGATGTTACTTTATTCATTTATAGCAGTTTTATATCAAAGAGAAGATGATATAGAATAAAACTTATTTTCATGTTTTATATATTCATATTGAGATATGGATTTATCAGATTTTTATTAACAGGCAATACCACTATATAATATGGAATTATAGAAACGTGATCGATTAACACAAAAATTTTCTGAGAAGTGCAACCCTCAATACCTGCTATTTATTATATTGATCCATCAGCCAATACTTGTTTGAAGATTATGATGTATCAGTCCAAATTATCTATACAACAGTGATTCAAGAATCAAGCGATAACTATTGATAATAGTACACTGGTGATAACATTAAAATCTTTAAACAAGGATTGGCCCTTTTCAGATGCAGGTAAGCAAGCACAGTCTACTTATCTACATCTAGGACGAAAATTTTGAATTGCTTATTGACTATCAATGATCATTAGATGAATGTTTCATATACTTATTAAAGTTAAAACGATAATGTTTAACAATTAGGTCAAATATAAAATCTTTAACCGATATAACTTTTAGTTTAATACCATTAGCGATGTGTAGGTGTACTTATTCTAGTATTGTAGATCTTTGAAATCGACAAATTACAACGGCGCCATGTCTATTAATTAGTGCTAGAGGTTCATACTGTCATTATGGCTCTTAATAAATGTATTACAGTTCGTAATGTGATTGCTAATATTGACTAAGTTAGCCAACATACTGGTACTGATTTATGAACTCTACTACATTAAGTGGAAATTATCTATTTTGTAGAATCGGAAAGGGACGCCATACGCCATAAGATAAGACAGACAATCATTCTATTCAATCTGAAGAAAGTAACAAGTATAAATGCCATCTCATAGCGATGTACAGTGAACTAGCATATAGATTATACAATACGGGTTGAGTTCAGTTCAAAAAAGCGTGAATTTTTGTAAATTCAAAATGGTGAACCATAATCTAGTTGTTGACCTAGATACGTCTGTGGGAGCAGCTAGATTTATAATTATAAGAGGATTAACTGTCTTATTATTCAGGAGGTATTAATAAAAAAATAGTTAACCGGTAAAAAAGGATGATGGCGAAAGTGAAAATAATTAAAAATTACATATATAATGTTTTATACCAATTATTGGCAGTTTTATTGCCTTTTATTACTATTCCATACGTGTCAAGAGTATTAGGAGCTGAGAATGTTGGTATCAATTCGTTCACAAATGCGAATACACAATATTTTGTGTTGATAGCTACTATGGGTATTTCTATCTATGGTACTCGAGAAATTGCTTATCTCAAAAACGATATAAATGCAAGATCAAAATTGTTTTTTGAAATTATGCTTATAAAGCTGATGTTATTTATATTGTCATATAGTCTATTTTTTATTTTTTTGTGGTTGGTTCACCAATACAAACAAATTTATCTTATTCAATCAATTAGTATTGTTTCGGCATTTTTTGATGTCTCATGGTTTTTTATGGGGTTGCAAAATTTTAAAATTACGGTTTTACGGAATTTTTTGGTGAAAATAATCTCAATTGTCTCGATTTTTGCTTTTGTTAAGGATTCAAATGATATATATGAGTACATCTTAATTCTAGTTCTATCGATATTTTTTGGGAATATAAGTATATGGTCATTCTTGAAAAATAACTTAGAATTTACGAAAGACCTTAAAGTGAAATCTTTAAAGAAGCATATAAAACCGATTCTAGTACTTTTTGTTCCTCAAATTGCAATACAGGTATTCACAGTGGTAAATAAGACAATTCTAGGAATTTATTCAACACCTGTTAATTTGGGGTTATTTGAGAACTCTGACAAAATTATTCGAATTTTCATGGCAGTTGTAACAGCTAGTGGTATAGTTTTACTACCGGCAGTATCAAATTTATATGCTGATAAGGATTTCAACAAAGTAAAATTATACATGTATAAGGCTTTTGATTATATTTCATTCTTATCCATACCGTTGAGTGTGGGGTTGATGGTTATTGCGTTTCCATTTGGACCATGGTTTTTCGGTGAATCTTTTTCCAAGATAGGTATAGTATTGGCCGTACTGTCTAGTATTCTAGTTTTTATGGCATGGAATAATACTCTGAGTTCACAATTTTTAATTCCTGCAAAACATGAAAATTGGTACACAAATTCGTTTATTTTAGGGGCAATACTGAATGTTTTCTTAAATATACTATTAGACAAAAAATATGGGGCTGTAGGTGCCGCTATTTCAGCCGCATTATCAGAAACGGTTGTTTTTATATACCAAATATATAAAATTAAATATTTTTTCGATTTAAAATTGATGTTTAAAGATGTTTGGAAATATTATTTATCTTCTTTTTTCATGGGAATCGGTGTTTTTTTAATTAATAATATCAGTTCATTTAGTGTGATCATACTTGTATTAGATTTACTTACAGGTATTACAATCTATCTTCTTTGTTCCATGCTGCTAAGAGTTTCAATAATTGAAGATTTCAAACAATATTTAGTCACTAAGTTGCAATGGGAAGATCATCAAGACTAGAATTTTTTCGGTTGGTACTGGATAACGGATTATAGTTGGCGCTGATGTCAATATTATGGACAGGTTTTTGCGGCACCGAGAGGTGCAGGACTCCGAAAATTTTTCAAAACCCGGATTTCAGCTTAAAACGGCGTGATTTCTGGGTGTTTTTTTAGGTAGAACAGGTCCAAGACCTGCCGGTGAGAGAAAACGGGTGGTATAGATTGTGAACCAACCGGATTTCACAAGTTGTATCGTGCAACAAATAAGCCTTCACAAGGCGAATTTTTGAAATTCACAAGTGACGGCTTATAAACTGTGTCGTACTGGCTAGTGCCGATAACCGAGATTAAGTAAACCAAACATTGGTCTAGGCAGCTTGAAGCCATTCAATGCGTGAATTAATACGTTCGTTGTTGTACCAGTTCACATACTATTCAACAGATGCCCTGACATCATCAATGGTTCTGTATTCTTCGTGATAAATCAGCTCACGCTTGATGAGCGAATGAGATCTCTCGATACGTGCGTTGTCGTAAGGATGCCCCTTACGCGAGTAAGAATTATCTATCCCAGCGTTTTGCAACGTTCCTTCGAACAGACTTGAAGTGTACTGGCTTCCCATGTCGCTGTGAATCATCTTTGGTTTACCGTTGGCTCTTAGAGCCTGCACGACAACAGATGTTGCGAATTCTTTGGTCATCTCTGAACTCAGTCCATATGAGACAACACGGCGTTTTTCTGAGTCATAGACCGTCGCCAGGTAAACCCAGTCTCTATTCATCAGCTGGATGTACGTGATGTCAGTCGTTAGAACTCCACTCAAATCATCCAAATTCTTCATGAGATTGGGCTTTTGTGGTGTGTCAGTGTTCGTCGTCGGCTTCTTATATGACTTCCTGACCATGCGAGATTTAAGGCTCATCTCATTCATGAGCTCCCAAACCAAACGATCACCCACTTCAGTGTTCAAAATGAACCGTAAAAATGCGGCGATGCGTCGGTAGCCATAGATCCCACGTTTGGTTTTGTAGACGGCTTTTATTGCCGTTTTTAGAGCGTTGCGACGCATCTCTTGTTGGCTGGGATCATTGATAATAAGTGCTTCGAGCTATATTCAAAGCTGATAAAACGCTTGTTATGCGGTGTCCCATTGCGAGCGAACGGT
>UMII01073742.1_pt1 | contig 14519 bp, 12 predicted proteins | sample 1965731 | NCBI WGS metagenome assembly UMII01 (sample SAMEA4836118, study PRJEB28245) | human gut metagenome | biome: gut microbiome; material: fecal sample | place: Denmark | collected 2008
TGCAGCACGGAAGACACCGAGCATCACCTTGTTGGAGGTGTCCTTTGAGATGCGGCCAGCCTTGCCGTGAGAAAGGGCGCGCTTGATGCGCTCGCGCGAGGTAAGTTCATCGGTCTGAGTGGATTGATCAGCCATGCTCTACCTCCTCTTTTTCGAAATCAAGCGCACGATACCCACGAGCGCGGCGGAAATAATGAACAGGACCACGCCCATGCCAAACAGAGCGGAACGATGAAGGCCGCTCGAATAGCTCATGTCAAGCGCAATCTGACTCGTGAGCGTAGAGATGGGGCTCGCGATGGAAGACGGGATAACGGGAGCGTTGCCCACCACCATAAGAACCGCCATGGTCTCGCCGATGGCACGGCCCATGCCAAGAACGATGGCGTCGACGATGCCGAGCTTGGCTGCAGGAAGGACGACCTTGTAAATGGTCTGCCACTTGGTGGCGCCCATGGCGTAGCTCGCCTCTCGAATGCCCATGGGGATGGAGTTCAAAGCATCCATGGTAAGCGTGGTAATCGTAGGCACGATCATGATGGCAAGAACAAACCACGCGGTGAGCGCGCCAAAACCCAGTCCGTCAGAAATCTGAGCCACGAACGGGCGGATAATCACCATGCCAAAGAAGCCATAGATGATCGAGGGAATACCTGCCAGCAGGTCAACTGCGGGGCTGATGATCTTGCGAACGCGATCGCTTGCAATCTCTACCAGGTACACTGCCGTTCCCACGCCAAGTGGCACGCCCATGACAAGCGCGCCAACAGTCACAAGGCCGGAGCCCGCAAGCAGCGAGACGATACCGTACTCGCCCTCGCTCGGAGCCCAGGTAAGGCTAAAAAAGTTGGCAAGCCCGATATCGGTAAAAACGGGGAATGCGCTGTACGTGGTGAACGCGAAGATCAAGATAACCGTCACAACCGCCAAAAACGCACAGGCGAAAAAAAGGTACCGGAGAGCTTTCTCCTTAACATACGTTGCATGCGAAACGAGCGCGAGCTCGCGTTTGGGAGCCGCACTGGGCGTCTCTTCCATGGTCTGGTCCTCCATGTGCTCACTCCCCCGCAGATTCGTCGTCGGTCACAGGAATAAAGCCCGCGTCGCGTACGATGGAATCCATCTTCTCGGAGGTCACGTAGTCGATATATGCCTGGGCCTCGGGGGTAGGCGTTCCCTTGACGTAAAAATACAAATCACGGGAAATGGGGTAACCGCCCGAAGCGATTGTCTTCTCGGAGGGCTCGACGTGGTTCACACTGATAGCACGCACGGCGGTCTCGGCGAACTTGGACTCCACAAAGCCAAGAGAAATGTAACCGATGGCACCCGCACTGCGGCTCACGACATCGCGCACTTGGCCGGTACCGGAAAGGACAGCGGCGCGACGATCAAAGAAGGCCCCGTCCATAACGATGGACTTGAAAGCCTCGCGCGTACCGGATGCTTCATCTCGATTGACGAGCTGAATCGTCAAATCGTCACCGCCCACCTGGCTCCAATTGGTGATCTTGCCGGCATAGATATCGCGCAGCTGATCGGTTGAAAGATTCTGTACGGGATTATCGGTGTTGACGATCACGGCGATGCCGTCGTGAGCGATAACGATCTCGGTAAGGCCGAGCTTTTGCTCGTCGGCATTTACCTGACGCGAAGACGAGGCGATGTCTGCCGTGCCGTTCGCGACGGCCTCGATGCCCGCAGAAGAGCCCAGGCCGCTCACCAGCACCGAGACGCCGGTCTCATCCTGGTAACCCTCGGCGGCAGACTCGGCGATTGGCAGACAGGTGGTAGAACCCGCCACGGTAATCTGTTTAGATGAAGAGCTGGATGTCTGGCAACCGGTGAGCGGAAGCATCAGGCCAGCGGCTACGCATGCCAAAAAGGAACGTCGGCTTATCGCATAAGAGCCAGGGCAGCATGACGGCCGCACATTCCCTGCTCTTTGCGATACGAGTAAAACCTCTCGTTGAGGCTCATGGTCGAGAGACGTGTATCGTGAATCCCGCACAGAGGAACTCCCACTTCTACAAGGGACTGTTCAATAGCGCGTGCAAGATCAAGCTTGCGCGACGCAGATTCTTTAATGCTATCAAATTGTAAAGCGAATGTATGCAGCAAATCAGACGATACCTCGTATTCATCTCCATGAATATGCGGTCCGATATACGCATGGACTTGCTCAATGGGCACGCATGTCGCCCCAGAAAGGACACGAGCGGCAGATGCGGCGATGCGCGCATACGTGCCGCGCCAGCCGGAATGCACCACCGCAAAGCCTCCGGGGCAGGTCAGGATAACCGGTACGCAATCGGCAAAGCAAAGCATGACGGGCACCTGCGCCTGTGTGCAAACGATGGCATCGGCCCCTTTGGCAATGCGGGCGCGCACAGAGTCGAGAACGGATGCATCGGCAGAATCGACTACGACGACATTGTCTCCATGAACTTGATTGGGCACTAGCAAGCGATCGAGATAGGCCTCCCCTCCCAAAGCAGCAAGTGCACGACGACGGTTCTCGGCAACCGCCAGCGGATCGTCGCCAACATGGGTTCCCAAATTCAGGGAGGCGTACGGAGACGCAGAGACGCCACCGGTGCGCTCGGTAAACCCAAATGCGATACCGCGCTCTTCACCGCCTACAACCGTCACGCCGTTATTTGTCAGGCGCTCAAGCTTAACTGGCTGTCCGCACGCCATGTCATACTCCCTTCGAGAGATGCGATCACCCTAAAGAGGAGACCGATTGAAATAAATGCAGAACAGGGGGTGCGGAATATCGTATCCGCACCCCCTGTGATTCAAACTATCCCGCAGGAAACATCCTGCAAAAGCTGTTAGAAATTGCCGCGCTTCAAGAAATCGGGCAGCTCAAACTGCTCGTTGCCAAAGTTGGGAAGCTCAGAGCCGCCCACGTTGCGCGTTGCTGCGGGGGCAGCATGCGCCGGCGTGGAAACATCGCTTGCAGACTTCGAGGCAGAAGACTGGGTCTGGCCAAACAGCTGATCTTGACGGTTGACGTTGGCATCGCTAAAGCCAGTGGCGATAACGGTGATGCGAACCTGATCGCCCAGGGATTCATCGACAACGGTACCGAAGATGATGTTAGCCTCGGGGTCGACAGCGTTGGCCACAAGGTCGGCAGCGTCGTTGATCTCCTGGATGCCCAGGTCCTTGGAGCCGGCGATGGAAAGAAGCACGCGCGTGGCGCCATCGATGGAGCTCTCGAGCAGACGGCTGGAAATGGCCTGCTGAGCAGCGTCCACGGCGCGGGTGTCGCCAGATGCGGTGCCAATGCCCATCATGGCGGTACCAGCCTGCTTCATGATGGTCTTGACGTCAGCGAAGTCCAGGTTAATGATGCCCGGGACGGTGATGAGGTCCGTGATGCCCTGGGTACCCTGAGAAAGCACGCCATCGGCAGTAGCGAATGCCTCAAGCATCGTGGTCTTCTTCTCGGCGATGTCGAGCAGCTTGTCGTTAGGAATAACGATCATGGTGTCAACGCACTCGGAAAGCGTCTTGATGCCCTCTTCGGCAGAAGACTTGCGCTTGCGGCCCTCGAAGGTGAAGGGCTTGGTCACAACAGCGACGGTAAGCGCGCCAACCTCGTTCATAGCGATATCGGCAACGATAGGAGCGGCTCCGGTACCGGTGCCACCGCCCTCGCCGCACGTAATGAACACCATGTCGGCGCCGGCGAGCGCCTCGGAGATATCGTCGCGGCTCTCGTCTGCTGCCTTACGGCCAACCTCGGGGTTCGCGCCTGCGCCCAGACCGCGGGTAAGGTCGGTACCGATGTGAACCTTGATGTCAGCATCGGAAATAGCCAATGCCTGCGCATCGGTGTTGATAGCGACGAACTCGACGCCGCGAATGCCCTCTTCGATCATGCGGTTGACGGCGTTGGTGCCACCGCCACCTACACCCACCACCTTGATGACGGCAAGATAATTATTGATCTCGTTCTCGTGCATTTGACGGTCCTCCGAACAGTGGGTAAGGCGCTTTGCGTTTATACGACGTTAACCCTCAAGTAGAGATTAAATGTCGAGGTAAACCATGGTATGTTTGCACATTGAGGGCAAATAAGTCAAACCCCCGTAATCAAAAATATGGATTTCGCAGGTAAACGGCTATGCCGCTCACGGAACTCAAGCTCAGGCGCTCGAGCGCCCCCTACAGATCGACCGAACGATATGTGTAGGCGTCGGGCGTTCTCACATTAATATAGGTAACCCCCTTCTGCTCCTCCAAAAGCTTGGTCACGATGCGTTCCTTCTTTTGAATGTCGTCGGCATCGCCCAAGGAAACCTCAACGCCGTTGTCGAGGTTGCAGGCAAGAGCCTGAACCGAGGGGACCGAGAAACTTTTGACCTGCGCCAGGAAATCAGGCGAGAAACCCGCGATGTACTTGAGCGCCGCAGCCAAGCCCTCCCCCTTTACCTTCGAGCCGCTCAAAGGCGAAACATCGGTACCCATATTGGTCAGAAGCACGGCATTGAGCTGTTGCGCCACCGCGCGAGCGGCATCCTCGCCCGAAAGCAGGGTTACGCCGTCGGCAGTTTTGACGGGCTCTTTGTCATCTTTTGCATCCGCAGCGTCTGCCTGGGCATCGGACACATCGCTACTGTCAGAATCATCCATCGAATCGGAGGAGACGTCCTGGCTATCGTCGGAGGCGTCTTCCGACGAGGAATCGTCCGTTTGGTTATCGGCTGCCGGCGCAGCAAGTCCCGTTGCATCCACCACGTTGCCATCGGCATCAAGGCCCACGGCAAGCGAAACAGGTGCGATCCAGGTATCGTCATCTCCGATGGCCCAAGCCACATTATCGGCAGAGATATAGGCAACGGCCACGACCTTACGCTCGGTAGGCGTGATGATGAGCTTATGGGGGAACTCGCGCTTTACATCCACGCCCTTCACCCAAGGACTCTTTTTAAGGCTCTGGACAATCGCATCGCTATCGACATTGAGCAACGTCGTGTCGTCGGGGAGGTCGATAAGCTTTTGAGCGGTCTCCTTCGAAATATGTTCCGAACCACAGATCTCGATATCCGTGGCGGCAAAGAGGCTCGACTTGAACAGAATGGTCCCAACGATAAAAAGAACCACGACCACGGCAGCGGCGGCGCTTGCAACAAGACGAGCTGAAGAGGACAGCTGCGGCAGATGAATTGAAGATGCGACAGAACGAATAGCGCCGAGAACCGGGTTTTCCCGCTTTGTATTGCCCTGAGAAAGTGAACCGGTGGAGCGGCGGTCGGGCATTTTGAGTCTCGAGGAAGATTGTGGGCGAGCCGCCACGCCACGACCGATAGGTGTCATCTGCGAGCGCGAGGCAGGACGCTGCGGACGCACGGGAGGTGTAGGTGACATGGTGCGGCGAAGGGAAACGTTTCCGCGACGCGCAAGGCTCGCCGTCCGCCGCGCGGGCGGTTGGGTGTGTGGACGAGACGACGGGCGACTGGCACTTGGGCGTGCTGAGACTGGGCGAGCCAACTGACGGTTGGCGCTCGGGCGAGACGTCATCGAACGCGCCCCCTGAGGACGCGAGGACGGACGAGGCCGCTTGGCTATGGGCTGTGACGGACGAGCCTGATGAGGGCGCCCTGTGGAACGAGAAGACGAAGGCCCCAACGAAGACGTGCGAGAACGAGAAGACGGCTTTACGGCACGACGAGGCGTCGGCTTCCCATTAGAAGCCGAGGAATTTGACTTCCGGCTGTAGCTCGACGCCATACGTTTCCTTAACCTTCGCGTGCACGTGCTGAATCACGGACAGAACATCTTTGGCCGTTGCCGACCCATTATTGACAATAAAGTTAGCGTGAACGGGAGAAACCTCCGCGCCCCCAACCGAAAAACCCTTCAATCCACAGTCGTCAATCATAGCTCCGACACTTTTATCGGACGGATTACGAAAAACAGAACCACACGAAGCCTTACCGATAGGCTGAGAGCGACGTCGACGCCCCAGATAGCGCTCCATGCGCTCGCGGATGTCATCTTTTTTGCCAGGCTTCAAAACAAGAGTTGCCTCGAGAACGATCTCGGAACCGGGGAGACCCGTCTCGCGATAGCCCCAATAGATATCGTCATGATCGTAATAGCGCAAGCCCTCGCCCGGAACATAGGTGACAAGGGACTCGACCAGCTGGCCAATCCATTCGCGTCGAGTACCTGCGTTCATAGAGACGGCACCGCCCACGGTACCGGGGACACCCACGGTGAACTCCAAGCCCGAAAGCCCGCGCGACATCATTTCGTTGACAAGGCGCGAGAGCACAGTCGCCGCGCCCACCGTGACGTGAACGCCGTCTTCGGCGATAACAGTGCGCTGGAACTCACGACCCAAAACGATCACAGCCCCCTGGTATCCGTCATCGGAAACGAGGATATTCGATCCCCTTCCCAAAAGGACCCAGGGGATCTGCTCGCGCGAGAGCACTTCAACCGCACGTCGCAAACCATGGTAGCTCTGACAGGTTATGAACAGCGAGGCAGGACCACCTACACGGTAGGTGGTATGGCGCGACATGCGCTCGTCCTCGATGATATCGATGTCCGCGGCACCCGAAAGCGCCATGATGGCGTTGAACAGGCCCATAGCCTACTGCTCGTCCTTGGACTGCTCCTGAGCATGCTCAAGATACTCCGGACCCACCGCGGTAACGTCGCCCGCGCCCATAGTGATCAACAGGTCGCCCTCATGCGTGTTCTCGTCGATGAGCTTCATGAGCGCCGGGCGGTCGGGAGCATAGAATACAGGCTTTCCAGGATGACGCTCAGCGATCAGGTCTGCGAGCATCTTGGAGGTAGCGCCGGGGATGGGCATCTCGCCCGCCGAGAATACGTCAATCAGGATAACGGCATCGGCATCGGCGAAGGCATCGGCAAAATCGCTGGCAAGCGCCTGTAAACGCGAATAGCGATGCGGTTGAAACACCACAACAACGTGCTTGAAGTCGAGCGTCTTTGCGGCCTTGAGCGTAGCGCCCACCTCGGTGGGATGGTGACCGTAATCATCGACCACGCAAACGCCGCGCGTATCGCCCACGTGGGTGAAACGGCGACGGACGCCATCGAACGTGGAGAGCGAAGCTGCCGCAGCATCGACATCGAGGCCGAGCACGGAAGCAACGATGAGGGACGCGCACGCGTTGAGCATATTGTGACGGCCCGGATTGTTCTTGATGGAAACGTGACGCTGCGCGCCATCCACGGTAGCGACAAAGCTGCCGCCAAGCGCATGCGTACAGGCATCGGGCTTGACCACGACGTCGTTCTCGTTGGCAAAACCATAGGTAATGACATGCAATCCTGTGCTATGAGCGAGCTCGGCTAGACGCGGGGAGTCGCCGCAAACGATGATGGTTCCATCCTCGCCCACGAGCTTCATGAACTTGACGAACGTAGCCTCGATCTCTTCGAGAGAGCCGTAGTGATCAAGATGATCAGCCTCAACGTTGGTAACAACCACCACATTGGGGTCGAGATACAAAAACGAGCTGTCGGATTCATCGGCCTCGCATACAAAATACTCACTCGAGCCATTGCGACCGTTGGTGTCATAGCCCTCGACGATACCTCCGATCAAGAAGCTGGGGTCAAGACCCATGCGGTCGAGCATCGTGGCGCACATGGAAGACGTAGTCGTCTTGCCATGGGTGCCCGCAACGGCAACCGTCGTATGGCCATGGCCCAAGGCAGAAAGCATCTTTGCGCGGGGCCAAACGGGAATACCCAATTCGCGAGCACGAATCAACTCGGGATTTGACTCGGGAATAGCCGTGGAGACAACCACGACATCGGGCTGTACCTCATCGATGGTCTTGGCATCATGGCCCACGTGGATATCGACGCCGGCGTGCGTGAGCTGGCGAATATAACGAGAGGTCTTAAGATCGGAACCCGTCACGACAAAGCCACGCTCGTGCAGCACGAGGGCGATACCGCTCATACCAGCGCCGCCAATCCCGATAAAGTGGGCGCGCTTAAACGTCGGCTCGCTGGATGCATTCTGGATATCTGCCATAGGTCCATCTACTCCTTGCAGCGAATAAACAATCTTCAACCTGTTTACTGTACCGCAACTCGTCCAGACAGACCAAAGCGATGCGTTATCTGCGCAATCCCTCTATGGCATCAGCAAGAGTCGAAGCGGCCCGATCTTGTGCAAGTCCGCGCGCCGCATCGTGCATGCCAGCGCGGCGAGCAGGATCATCCAGCAGCTCAAGCACGGTGTGTTTGAAGTCTTCGCCATCAATATCGGCATCGGCAAACATAACGGCGGCGTTCGCATCAACCAGGAAGCGAGCGTTGGTCGTTTGATGATCGGCCGTAGCAAGCGGGTACGGCACGAGCACAGAAGGAACGGCCAGAGCCGCGATTTCGGCGACGCTCGAGGCGCCGGAGCGGGAAAGAACAAGGTCTGCCGCACTCAGCATATCGCCCATATTGTCGATATAGGGCATCAAGCGATATCGATGCTTATCGGTTTCGGTAAGGGCAAGCGCTGCCGCCGTGTCATCATAGCCGTCCGCACCGGTGGAATGAACCACATAGAGGTTCTCGCGTGCCAGGAGTTCAGACTTAAGCGAAGCCATGCGCTCGTTGAGATGCTTGGCGCCAAGCGAGCCGCCAAAGACCAAAAGCACCGTAGCATCGTGCGGAATATCCAACGCCTCGCGCCCACGTGCCCGCTCGCCGGCAAGCACGGAAGCGCGCACGGGATTGCCCGTGAACTCGATACGCTTCGCACCCGCGTGCTCAAAAATGGAGCGCACGCTCGGCTGCGCGATCGCAACAAGGCTTGCAATCTTTGCAGACTGCTTATTAGCAAGGCCGGGAACGGAGTTCTGCTCGTGCAGGACCACAGGAATACCGAGTTTAGCCGCTGCCCGCACCAAAGGAAGCTCGACATAGGCGCCAAAGCCAATCGCCACATCGGGCTTGAGAGCAGGATTCTCCTTGAAGGTGCGCACCAGGCGACGCTCCTCGCGCGAAAGATGTGCGAGAGCAGTGATAAGCGTCCAGGGGCGCGCACGGTCAAAACCAGTCACCTCCACCGGAAAGAAGTCGAATCCGGCCTCGGGAACCAATTTGCCCTCGAGACGACGCGTCTCGCCAAAGAAACGAACGTCGTGCCCGCGTGAGGCGAGTTCGTCTGCCAGGGCAAGCGCGGGATTGACATGGCCAGCGGTGCCGCCGGCGGCAATTGCAATCGACATCTTATCGGTCATAACGATCCCTTCTGTAATCCGACCCGCGACGCGGCTGTCCGTCACGCCCATCGCCGCGCAGGCGATCGGTGGGGTCGGCGTTCAAATCAACTCGATTCCATCCTCCATTAGAGCGAGGAGAAGGTCTTCTTGAGCAGGAGCTTTGCGATCGAGCGGCACGGGCGCGGGGCTCCTGGGCGTTCTTTCCGTCCATCACCGTAAATCCCGCTCGCTCATTCGACACCGCACGGCCAGAACGCGTGCGAACGCGGCCCGCAGTACTCACACCGATATGATCGGAAACGTCTTCATCTTCGTCCATAACGGCAAAGCTACGACGACGAGCATCGTAGACGGTGCGAGCGTTGCTCTCGACGGATACGCGAATGATCAAACCGGCCAAAATCAGGGAGGATATCATCGACGATCCGCCATAGCTGATAAAGGGCATTGTCTTTCCCGACATGGGAATGATGTTCAAAACGCCCGCAGCGTTGATAAAGAACTGAAGTGCGAGCATAAGGGCAGACCCCTGCGCAATCATACGCCCCTTGAGATCGGATGCCTGGCGGCCAATCTGAAATGCGGCGTAGATAAGCACAGCAAAGACTGCTAAGAACAGCATGGTGCCCACAAAGCCTAGCTCTTCGCCGATAATCGAGAAAATATAGTCGTTATGGGCCTCGGGCAGATAGCTGTATTTCATCGTAGAGTTGCCGATGCCGCGCCCGAACAGACCGCCCGAGGTAAACGCCATGATGGCGAGTGTGGCTTGAAAACCACTGCCATATTTATCGAGCCAAGGGTCGGATTGCACCAAGAAGCGCTCAAGTCGGTACGGAGTAAGCACAGTCATGCCCAGCAAAAGAATCACGATAAAGCCGACGGCGCCCCAAACCACCTTCCATGAAAGGCCGCAGAGAAAAAGCATCGCGAACACCGTGGCAAAAATAATCATGAACGTGCCCGTGTCCGGCTCAAACAGGATGAGCAGCGCGGGAACACCAACAACAAACGCAAGCTGCTTCAAAAGGCCGTTGGAATCGATCTGTTCTTTATCGTAAAAAACGTCCAGCACACCCGCGACCATGATGATGATCAAGGGCTTGATGAACTCAGAGGGCTGAAACAGGAAACCTGCAAAAAGCCTGATCCAGCGCCTCGCGCCGCCGGCGCCAGCACCAGCAAACAGGACCAGTAGAAGGACGAACGTAAGGGTGCCCCAAACGGCTTTCGCTAGCGTTTTTGTAGCGAAATCCCATGGAATCGCGCGAAACGAGATGAGTGCGCACAGCACAGAACCTACAGCAGCGAAGCCGAACTGTCGTTTAAAGAAATACAAAGCATCGCCTTGCTCAGACAGGGCTTCGACCGAAGATGCGGAGAAAACCATGAGCAGACCAAAGGCGACAAGGGCCACAAGGCAAGCAATGAATACAAGGCGTGGACGCATAATGCGGGCAGGAACGCCCGCGATTAGCTTATCGCCCCAGGAAGAATGCTCGGGAGAGGCATCGCGCGTCACGCGGTCGCCCTTATGACGCTTCACAGCGTCTCGGGCACGCACCGCCGATCCGTCGCGCATGCCAGCGTTAGTTTCTCGCACGCTCTCCCCTAGCCCTCGATAGCGGCGGTATCGGCCGCGCGAAGCTCGTCGAGATAAGATTTGAATGCGCGCCCGCGCTCTTCGTAACCAGAGAACTCGTCAAACGAAGAGCAAGCGGGAGAGAACAGCACAACATCGCCAGCATGGGCAAGTGTACGAGCAACGTCAACGGCATCGCGCATATGCTCCGCGCGCGCAAGCGTCACGCCGCTGCCCTTTGCGCCGGCAAACTCAAGCGCGTGCTCGAAGCGCTCGGCAGCCTCGCCAAAGCAAACAACAGCAACGACGTGCTGACACACGATACGCGAAAAATCCTCCAGGGGAGTTCCCTTGTCGTGACCGCCCAAAAGCAAGATCACGCGGTCGCGAGGGAATGCCGTGAGGGCCTTTTCGACTGCGTCGGTGTTGGTTGCCTTTGAATCGTTGTAAAAGCGAACGCCCGCGATAGAGCCTGCGGGCTCGATACGATGCTCGAGCGGCGCAAAGCTCACAAGCCCCCCGCGCACAGAAGCCGCAGAAGCGCCGCAAGCGAGGGCTGCCGCCGCCGCGGCCAATGCGTTGATAACATTGTGGTGACCGGCGATCTTCAAGTCCACCGTGGAAACCAGCTCGTTTTCCACGCCCGCCAGGCGCACGACCATACGACCATCGCGCACAAAGGCAGCGTCATCGGCGCCGCTGTCCTCGCAGGAGAGCGAAAGCACGCGTCGACCGGGCTTGAAAATCTCGTCGCGATGGGCCATGTTGCCCTCGTCCTCGACATCGACGATAGCCAGATCGCGCTCGTCCATATTCTGGAACAAGCGGATCTTCGCTTCGGCATAGTTTTCGTGCGTACGATGCCATGCCAGATGGTCGTCCGTGATATTGAGCAGAATCGCTACACGCGGATGGAGCTCCTTTGTGGTGGCAATCTGATAGCTCGAAAGCTCGGCGCAAAACCAGGAGTCATCTGTACGGCCATCGACCTCGTTAATAGGAGGGTTGCCAATATTGCCAACGGCAACGCTGAGGATATCGGCAAAACGAAGCAGATGGTCGACAAGCGACGTAGTGGTGGTCTTACCGTTGGTCCCCGTCACCGCACACCAGTTGCTTGGCGAAAGACGGAAGGCAAACTCGGGCTCGCCCATAATTTCGTTCGAATGAGCACGACCGGCGGCAAAGAAATCGCTAAATTCAGAAATACCGGGGCTGGAAACGCAGATGTCGTATGCACCCTCGACGTCCTCGGTGCCAAAAACAAAGCGAGCGCCCGCACGCTCAAGCTCGCGAGTGTGATCGTTGGGCTGCGCTTTTGCTCCACCATACATGGTTACGCAAGATACACGGTCGCCCAGATGGGAACATGCCCACTGGACAACATCGAGACCCGAAGAGCCCTGGCCTAAGACCAGAAGCGAGAACGTCTGCGGCAATGGCATAAGAAATCACTATCCCAGCTGGAAGAAAAGAGCAAGACCGAGCGCGCCAAAGGCGGCGGCCACGATCCAAAAACGAATGACAACCTTAGTCTCCGCCCAGCCCTTCTGCTCAAAATGATGATGAATGGGAGCCATGAGGAATACGCGCTTCTTGGTGAAGTGGTAGCTCACAACCTGAATCATGACAGAAAGCGCCTCGACGATGAAAAGACCACCGATAATGAGCGAAGACACCTCGGTATTGGTGACAATGCCCATGCAGGCAAAGCCCGTGCCCAAAGCAAGAGAACCGGTATCGCCCATAAAGATACTCGCTGGATAGCAGTTAAACCAAAGGAATCCAAGGCATCCGCCCGCAGCAGCAGCGCCAAAGATAGCAAGGTTGGAATCACCGCAAAGAAACGCGATGGCAGCCATGATAAGCAAGGCGATCATCGACGTGCCGCCGGCGAGTCCGTCCAGGCCGTCCGTAAGGTTGACGGCGTTGGAGAAACCGGCGATCAAAAGCCAGGTAAAAACAACAAAAAGCCAGGGCACGGTAAATGGCGTACCCGCCACGTCAAACGTCGTAGAGAGCACGGAAAGATCGATGGCAAAACCGCCCGGGAAGCGTACCTCGGCGGGAACTCCGCAAAAATTGACGGCACCCAAGCAAAAGATGATGCAGATCAGGGTAAGGCCAAACATCTTGGCGCGCGGCGTCAAGCCAAGCGAGCGCCCGTGCGTTACCGAAGTGAGGTCGTCAATCAGGCCGAGCACGCCAGTGGCAACCGTAGCGATAAGCACAAGCAGCATCTCTGTCGTGTGCTTTGCCATGATCAAGCAGGTAAGCACGATGGCGATGAGAATCACCACGCCGCCCATGGTGGGCGTTCCCTGCTTGACGAGGTGGCGCTTGGGGCCATCGGCGCGAACCTGCTGACCGATGCTTTCGTACTTGAGAATCTTAATCCACAGGGGCATGAGGACAATCGTGATAAGAGCAGCGATGCCCAGAGCCAAGAAAGCCTGATACGTGGGGTAAGATGCGTTGCCTAGCATGCGCAGACCTCCTCAACAAAACGATCGAGTCCAACGACGCGAGAGCCCTTGGCAAGAACCAAGTCGGACGCGCAGAATGACGAGGAGAAGCGCTCGATAAGCTGATCGGTATCGCTCACGATGAAAATCTGATCGTCGGGCATTCCCATGAGCTTTGCAGCGGCAGCCATCGCAGCGGCGGCTTCGCCGCCAACGCACACGAGCGTCGAAAGCTTCTTAGCGGCGGCATAGGCGCCCGTCAGGGCATGAAGGCGCTCCGTATCGTCTCCAAGCTCGCCCATCTCGCCCAAAATGGCAATGCGAGCGCCCTCGCACGGCAGGGAGCACAGCAGGTCAAGGGCAGCTGCCATCGACTCGGGGGCAGCATTGTAGGTGTCGTCGATGACGCGAGCGCCGCAGGCGGCACGGCGAACTTCCTGACGACGACCGGTGATCTGCAGAGACGTCAAGACCGAATCGATTTCCTTGGCGCTCACACCCAAACGATGAGCAATGGAAGCAGCATACACAACATTGATAACAGCCTGCGCACCGGGCAGGGCCACATGGGTGTCCAGGGAAGTGCCATCGGCAAAGGTGAGCGTGAAATAGGGCTGTCCCTCGTCGCTCACGCGAACATCGCTCACACGCACGTCGTCGCTAGCGGCCGAGCCGCACAGAAGCACATCGACACCGGCAGGATCGGCAAATCCCTCACGAATAAACGGGGTAAAATCGTCCTCGCCATTCATGACCAGAAGAGGCTTCTCGCCTTCACGCGCAGGCATCATGCCAGAGATTATCTCAGCCTTTGCGCGCGCGATGTTCTCGCGGCTGCCAAGCATGCCGATATGCGACGTGCCCACCTTGGTGATCACTGCGTAAGCCGGGCGGGCGCACGCCGTGAGACGAGCAATCTCACCCGTAGCATTCATGCCCATCTCGAGCACAAGCATCTCGGTATCGGCAGGTGCCGCAAGAATCGTCAAGGGCATACCGATAAGATTATTGAAGTTGCCACTCGTCACATGGACACGATAACGGCAGGCAAGCATCTTTGCCAACGAGTCCTTCGTGGTGGTTTTGCCGATGGAACCCGTCACGCCAATAACGGTGGCATTGAGGCCCATGCGATAGTAGTGCGCCAGAGAAAGCAGGAACTCCATCGGGTCTTCGCAGGTAAACAGCGCGCAACCATGCTCGTTTGCAAGGTCAATCAAATCCGACGCGGGCTCGATCGTA
>UMII01084677.1_pt1 | contig 14456 bp, 9 predicted proteins | sample 1965731 | NCBI WGS metagenome assembly UMII01 (sample SAMEA4836118, study PRJEB28245) | human gut metagenome | biome: gut microbiome; material: fecal sample | place: Denmark | collected 2008
AATCTTTGAAGTGTCCATATTTATGAAAGTTTTTTAATATAACATGGGCCGTAAAGGATAGGTTTCATAGTTTTTATCAATTAACAGATAGAATAAATTTATGAGTTTTTGTAGGGCTTGTTTTAGAATGTTTCCCTACATTTGCAAAGAACAAATAACGAGTGTTACAACTATTTTAGATTATACAACCAATAAAAATTTACAAAGATGAAAAAGAAATGGATTTGCACAGTATGCGGTTATGTACACGAAGGTGATGAAGCTCCTGAATTCTGTCCTCAATGCAAGCAGCCGAAGAGTAAATTTAAAGAAATGGTAGAAACTACCGGTGCATTGACTTTTGCCGATGAACATGTGATCGGTGTTGCTAAAGGTTGTGATGAAGAAATGATTAAAGATTTGAACGCGCATTTCATGGGTGAATGTACTGAAGTCGGTATGTATCTGGCTATGAGTCGCCAAGCTGACCGTGAAGGTTATCCTGAAGTAGCAGAAGCATTCAAACGCTATGCTTGGGAAGAAGCTGAACACGCTGCTAAGTTTGCCGAACTGCTGGGTGATGTTGTTTGGGACACAAAAACAAACTTGGAGAAACGTAAAGACGCTGAATGCGGTGCTTGCGAAGATAAGAAACGTATTGCCACTCGTGCAAAACAATTAAACTTGGATGCTATCCACGACACAGTTCACGAAATGTGTAAGGACGAAGCTCGCCACGGTAAAGGATTTGAAGGTTTATACAACCGTTATTTCAAATAATTCGCAAATTCGTTAACAAAGGAAGGGCATTCTTTTAGGAGAGTGCCCTTTTTATTGGAAAAAAATGCTTTTGAGGGGACAACGAATTTAAATTTTCCCTACATTTGTACTCGCAAACGACGACCTAAGGAAAGCTGCCAGAGTGGTCGAATGGGCCGCACTCGAAATGCGGTGTACGGGTAACTGTACCGGGGGTTCGAATCCCTCGCTTTCCGCAGAAAAGAGGATGTGTCCACCAAATATCATGACACACCCTCTTTTTCTATGTCGTCACTGATTTAGTGCCGATATGGAACTGACAACTTCACACATACAGTTTATCAAAGAACATGCAACAGACGATTTAACCCGCCTGTTGCTTTCCGCTGCCAAGTATCCCGGAATGGATATTCCCTTTTTAGTCGATCAGATTGCTGTCCGAAGGCAGATCCGGGAGAAGTTGCCGTCGTGGTTTGAGAACGGACAATTGGTTTTTCCAGCTAAGATTGCGGCGGAACAGTGTTCATCTGAACAGACAGCAGCTTATAAACAGGAACTGATTGGTGAAAGTTGGACCATTTGCGACCTGACGGGAGGACTGGGAATCGATAGCTATTTTCTTTCCCGAAAGGCGAAACAATTGACTTATATAGAACGTTTTCCTGTTTATTGTGAAGCCGCGAAACATAATTTTTCTGTCTTGGAGGCCAACAATATAACGATCATAAATGCTGATGCCGCCCAAGTTGTTGATACCCTTCCGGAGGTCGATGCTTTCTATATCGATCCTGCACGCCGAGGAGAATCCAACAAGCGGGTTTTTGCTTTGCAGGATTGTGAACCTAACCTGCCCGGACTGTTGCCGGCGCTTCTGAAACGTTCCCCGCATGTCATTGCAAAGCTTTCGCCGATGGCAGATATACAAATGACTTTGGAGTTGTTGCCGGGGACGACATCCGTGCATGTCCTTTCGGTTAGGAACGAATGCAAGGAACTGCTTTTTGTGGTGGAACGAGAGGCGGATGGCAGAGAACCGTTAGTCCGGTGCATCAATTTCGGACTGGATGGAATGCAATCTTTCTCTTTTACATTAGAAGAGGAACGTAGCGCCGTATTGGTTCCTGCCGGTCAGGTAGGTACATATTTGTATGAACCGAATGCCTCGGTTTTAAAAGCCGGCGCATTTAAGCAGATTGCCGTCCGGACGGGAGTGAAGAAGTTGCAGGTGAACAGCCATCTATATACATCGGACCATTTAGTTTCCGACTTTCCCGGTCGCAGATTCCGAGTGGATGAAGTGCTGTCTTTTACCGGAAAACTCTGTAAAGGACTATCAAAGACAATCCCCCAAGCAAATATAACCGTGCGTAATTTTCCTCTCTCCGTAGAAGAACTGCGTAAGCGGACGAAGATCACCGACGGAGGCCATGTCTATCTCTTTGCAACTACCTTGGTGGATGGAGAAAAGGTGCTGGTCAAGTGTTCCAAAGCCTGATCGATCAGGTGAATAACATCAGCACCAATTGTGCTGAAATCACGCGGATAAACATTGAAAGCGGATAGACGGTGGCATAAGAAACGGAGGGTTCGTCGCCATCGACAGTCGTGTTGGCATAGCTCAGTGCCATCGGGTTTGCCATGCTCCCGCAGAGCATACCCACGTTGTGCGCATAATCGAGTTTGAAAAATTGCGAAGCTATGAAACCGACGATCAGCACCGGCACGATCGTCAGCAGAAATCCAAGCCCGATCCAAAGCAATCCTTCTGCCCGAACAACCGTTTCGAAGAAATGTACACCCGAATCGATCCCCAATCCCGCTAAATAAATAATGATCCCCAGTTGACGAAGCATCAGGTTGGCACTCATTGTCGTGTAGGTTGTCAGGTGGAAACGAGGGCCGAATGCGCCCATCAGGATTCCGACGATGATCGGGCCTCCGGCGATCCCTAATTTGACTGGCGTACTCATCCCTGGTAACGTGATCGGCAATGCTCCTAACAGCATCCCCAGCGATATACCAATGAAGACAGCCAAGAGGTTCGGATTGTTTAACCGCTTGATCTCATCCCCTAAAATCTTTCCGACTGTGTTTACCGAATTCGCTTCTCCCACGATAGTCAACCGGTCACCGATTTGCAGGCGCAGGTCGGGAGAGGCCAGCAGGTCTATACCGGCACGGTTCACACGCGTAATATTGATACCGTAGAGGTTACGAAGGCGGAGAGAGCCTAATTTCACACCGTTCACCCGGTTGCGTGTCACCGCGATGCGGCGCGAGATCAGTTGGCTGTCAATGGCATTCCAGTCGATATCCGCCTTGTTCCAATCTACATTCTCCTGCTCGCCGAAAAGGACTTTAATATTTTCGACATCCGATTTAACGGAGATGATCAAAAGGTGGTCATGCTCGTGAAGTAAGGTGTCCGAAGTCGGAATGCTTACTTTACCGTTTCTCCATACACGTGAAATAACGAAATGCTTGTCCGTCAGCTTCATTACGTCCTTGATGCTCTTTTCGTAGATAGCCGGATTGCTTACATGAAACTCGGCGACATAGGTAGTCGTGTCGCGTTGTTCCTTTAAGTCTTTCTGTTTCTTGTCGGCAAACAAGGCTCTCAGGATAATAATCGCCAAGATCACGCCCACTACGCCGAGCGGATAAGCAACGGCACACGCCAAAGCCATGTCCGTCACCCCTTTGGTATTGGTCGGATCTATCTGCAACAAAGCCTGTTGGGCGGCTCCCAAAGCAGGCGTGTTGGTAACGGCCCCACAAAGCAAACCGACCATATTGGAAAGGGAAACTCCTGTTACCCAGTGCAGACCGACTGTCATAATGAGTCCGAGCAGGATAACGCCTAACCCCATCATGTTCATAGCTACCCCTCCCTTCTTCAGCGAAGAGAAGAAACCGGGACCAACCTGTAACCCTAATGCATAGACGAAAAGGATCAAGCCGAAACTTTGAGCAAAATACAGCATATCCTTATTCACGACGATCCCTAAATGCCCGGCCAAGATACCGGCAAAGAATACAAATGTGATACCCAGTGAGATCCCGAATATCTTGATCCGTCCTAAATACAATCCAAGTGCAGAGACCAGTGAAATAATGATGACTGCCTGCACCATCGTAGGCTCTAAAAAGGCCTCTTGTAACCAATTCATAAAGTTCCCCTGTTTATTGACGGCACAAAGATAGGACAATAATTTGATTCGTCATCTATTTCTCTCGTTCCCGCGCTTGACACAGGCTCCCCTTATTGTCTTTGTTCGTTTGTTTCATTACCTTTATCCCCAAAATAAGATCAGATTCATATTTGTTAAATCTGGAAAAACATGTCATTGAAAATAATCCATACTGCCGACTGGCATCTTGGGCAAACCTTTTTCGGGTATGACCGTGATGAGGAACATGAGGCATTTCTTTCGTGGTTGATCGATATATTGACGCTACGGCAGACTGATGTCTTGCTGATAGCAGGCGATGTTTTCGATGTTGCCAATCCGTCGGCAGCCGCCCAACGCCGTTTTTTCCGTTTTTTGCGGGAAGCGAACCGGCGTAACCCACAATTGCAGATCGTGATTATCGCAGGTAATCATGATTCGGCAGCCCGTCTGGAGGCGCCGATACCCCTGTTGGAAGAACTGAATACGTCAATTGTAGGGGCTGTCCCGCGAACCGACCTGTGCAAGATCGATTTCGATTCGCTTCTGATTCCTTTATATAATAAGGAAGGAAAACGGGAAGCGATCTGTCTGGCTGTTCCCTATCTTCGTCAGGGAGATTATCCCGCTTCGAAAGAAGGGAAAGATACCTATGTGGAGGGCGTTACCCGAATGTATCGCCAGCTCTATGACTATGCCGACAGCCAAAGGCAACCGGGCGAGGCCCTGCTTGCGATGGGACACTTGCATGCGACTGGTGCTGAACTGTCGGAAGACGATCGGAGCGAACGGACTATCATGGGAGGACTTGAATCTATATCGGTAGAAGCCTTTAACGAGGACTTGGCCTATACGGCCCTCGGTCACATCCACAAGGCGCAACGGGTAGGGGGACGCGAGTCTGTACGCTATGCCGGCAGCCCGCTTCCGATGTCTTTCTCCGAACAGCATTATCACCATCAGGTTGTTGCCTTTACCCTCGAAAACGGATGCCTGTCGGATCTCGAAGCAGTGCCCATCCCACTCCGAACCGCCCTGCATCGGATTCCGGCGGAACCGGCGTCGCCTGCCGAAGTCCTTTTGTCGCTTTCCAACCTACCGTTGGCGGAAGAGGGAGCCGATCGCAGCCTATGGCCTTATCTGGAGGTGCAGGTACTGCTGACGGAGCCAGATCCGGGATTTCGGCATCGGGTGGAGGAGGCGCTGGCGGATAAGGCTGTACGCCTGACTTCCATCATCCCTTCTTATCCGAAAAAGGAGGGAGAGGAAGATTCTCGTCCTTTCTCTTATACGGATTTACAAAAGATCGCTCCGCTGGATATGCTTCGCCATACCTTTACGAACCGTTTCGGGGGAGATTTGCCGGAAGAGTTGGAAAAGATGTTTAACGATGTAATGCGGGAGGTTTCCCTATGAAGATATTAGCGATACGAGGTCGTAACCTGGCCTCGTTGGAAGGTGATTTTGAAATAGATTTTACGGTGGAGCCGTTACTTTCAGCCGGGATCTTTGCTATTTCCGGGCCTACGGGAGCAGGTAAGTCTACCCTTTTGGATACGATGTGCTTAGCTCTGTTCGCCCGTACGCCTCGTACCGACCAGGCGAAAGAAAATAATGTCAAGCTTCAGGATGTCAGTAATGAACAATTGTCGCAGAGCGATCCTCGTTTCTTGCTGCGGCGGGGAACATCCTCCGGTTTTGCAGAAGTGGATTTCATGGCCTTGAACGGACACCGCTACCGGACACGCTGGTCGGTGGCGCGGGCACGCGACAAGGAAAACGGACGGTTGCAGAATCCGCGTTTGGCTCTGTATAACCTCGACAAGGAGGAGGAAGAGCAAGGGACGCGTTCCGATTTGCAAGCCCGTATTATCGATTTGATTGGCTTGACTTTCGAACAGTTTACGCGTTCCGTATTGCTGGCGCAGAACGATTTTTCCACTTTCCTGAAAGCCGAGCAGGGAGAAAAAGCTTCCTTGTTGGAGAAGTTGACCGGAACCGAACTCTATTCCGCCATTTCTCGCCAGATATTTGAAAGGAATGCGCGGGCGAAAGAAGCCTTCGACTTGATCCAAACGCGAATACAGGGTATCGAGCTATTGACGGATGAGGAAGAAAACGACTTGCGCACTCGCCTTGCCGGAACGGAAAAGGAGCTGCAGCGAGTCGAGAAAGCGAAAGCGGAGCAACAGGCCCTTCAAGAGGCCGTCCGTTCTATCGAACAGCAGATAACCATCCGCCAAAGACAACAAAAAGAGGCGGCCGATAAGTTGGTGCACGCAACGGAATTGTTGACGGTCGCTCGCCATGAATACGAAAAGGGAGTGGAGGAACAGCAACAGTCTGAGGCTCGTTTCAAATCCCTTCAACAGGAGATCTTGCAGGCGCGTAAACTGGATATCCAGTTGGATACAGCCATCCGTGACCTGTCACATTCGGAGCAGCAGTTGAAAAATGTAATGCTTCGGAAAGAAGAGGCCGAAAAGAAATATCAAGCTGCCGTCCTCCGCCGGAGACAGGGAGCGGAGGAGATTGCCCGTCTGACCGCTTGGCGCGAGCGTTATAAAAAGAAGGAACGTATTGCGGAGCAACTTTCAGCTTTGTTGTTGCACTTGGATGCAGCATCGGCCACCCGTTCAGGGATGGAGGCGGCTGTCCGTTCGATCGAAACGCTCCGGCAGGAGATGGCGGCGTTGAATAAACAACTTTCCGACCTGCAACAGACCAGTGCAAACAAACAGCAGGCGTTGAAGCGGGCTGAAGCGGATTACCGGAATCTGGAAGAGGAACTGAAAGCTGTCGATGCACCGGCTTTGGACAAACAGATCGAGAAACTTCGCCAGGAACGGGAACAATTGCTTATCGAACAGGCACGCTTGGAGGCTTCCGGTAACATAAAGGATTTACGTGGCAGGTTGCAGGATGGACAACCTTGTCCGGTTTGCGGGAGCACACATCATCCTTTTGCAAATCAGGTTCCTGTCGCTCCTGTTTCTGCTCTAACCCTTCAATTGCAGGATTTATCGAATAAAAAAGAAACCTATGTCGCTCATACCCGCCATCTTACCCGTTTGCAACAGCAGTTGCTCCAACTCCATAAAGAACTTGCAGATAGCGAGGCCGCCTGTAAGGAAATGGCTGGTAAGCAACAACTCGCTGCCAGTCGGCAAGAGAGGGAAGAAGCTATTGTAAAAGAGCAATCCACCCTGTTGACCCAGTCCCTTTCGGCTGCCGACCTGCTGTTCGGCAATAGTGAGTGGCAGAAAGCCTGGTTGCAGAATCCGGAAACTTTCCGTAAAACATTGACAGACTTCGCCCGTCAGTGGCATGAGAATACCGAGAAACTCCATCAACTGGAACGGCAGGAAAGCGCCCAAAAAGCCGAATGCGAATCTCTCGCCTCCTTCCTTCCTTCTCTCGAAAAGCAAGCCGAAGAATCCGGACAGCTCCACGAAAAGAACCGTGCCGCTTTTTCCTCTTTGCAGGCAGAACGAAAGAAACTTTTGAATGGCCGATCTGCAGATAGCGTAGAACAGGAGTACATCCGACGAATGGAAGAACTGAAAGAGCGTTTGAAAAAACTGTCGGCCACCCAGACTGAGCAATCCGGCATCGCCGACCAGACACGCGGCATTGCCGACCAGATTGCAAAAGACCTGACCGAGGCCTCTGCCGACCTACTCCGGAGAAAGGCGGCTTTAGACAAATGGACAGCTGATTATTTGGATTCTTCGGGTGGAGAGCCACTCGAAGTTATCTTGTCCCGGTACACACAGGAAAAGACGGAACTTGCTTTCCGGCTTCGTACTCAGACGGAGAACAAGGCGAAAGTTTCCGGTCTGCAGGAAGAATTGAATGTCCGGCGTACGGAAAGCGAACGTTGGGCGAAGCTGAACGAACTGGCCGGTTCTGCCGACGGCGCCAAGTTCCGTCGTATAGCGCAAGGATATACGCTCGATATACTGTTGAACTATGCCAATGTGCAACTGCGTGAATTGACAAGGCGCTATCGGCTGGAACGGGTTCCCGAAACACTAGCCTTGCAGGTGATCGACCGGGATATGTGCGATGAGGTGCGTACCGTCCATAGCCTTTCAGGGGGCGAATCGTTCCTTGTTTCGTTGGCACTGGCGCTTGGCCTGTCTTCCCTCTCATCCAACCGGATGCGGGTTGAAAGCCTTTTCATTGACGAAGGTTTTGGTTCTTTGGATGCCGAGACGCTTCGTGTGGCGATGGATGCTTTGGAAAGTTTGCGGACACAGGGACGCAAGATCGGAGTCATCTCGCATGTGCAGGAAATGACTGAGCGCATCCCTGTCCGCATCTGTGTGAATCGCGCCGGCAATGGACGCAGCTTTCTTGAAGTTTTGTAAAGTTCCAAAATCCCTTGTCCCCGCGTCAAGCGCGAGAATAGGGCTTTCGCCTTTACATATCTTCGACAATAATCCTAAAGCCGACGTTCATCGGCCGCTGCCAAGGCAGGTAGGCTTTGCGGACGGCCGATGTGGAGTATTTAGGACGTTCACGCCAGGAGCCGCCTCGTACAACTTTCTTCTCGGCAGTCTTTTTGTTTGCCTTTTCTTTTAAAGGATAAGGAATGTAATCGGAGGCTGTCCATTCCGCCACATTCCCGTTCATGTCGTACAATCCCCAGGGATTGGGCTGGTAAGAGGCAACAGGGCAACTGATCAGTTGGTGGTCGTTTACGTTCAGGATTTTCGGTAGGAAATCCCAGAACTTGCGCATGGGATCGTTTGCCCGCATCGGTTTCGGATCTACGCCTGTTACCGCCAGATCGACAGTCGTACTGTCTGCCAAGTTTTCGAAAGCACCGAAGTCGCTCTCCGTCGATCCGAACCAGAAATCATCTGCGCTTCCCGAGCGTGCTGCCCATTCCCATTGTGTTTCGGTAGGCAGAGAAACTGTATTGCCTGATATTTCGCTGATCTTTTGGCAGAAAGCATTCGCTTCGTCCCAACTGACGCGCACGACAGGCTGTTTTGGCCGGTTGGCTGCATAGCCGGGGGTAGTATGATCTTTCCAAGTCTGTCCGATGTACCGGCTGTCGTGTTCCGGGAAAAGTGCGCGGAACTGCTCGTTCGTGATTTCGGTCGTGCTCATCCAGAAGCCTTCCTTCACGTTTGCCTTGAATGCTGGCGAAGCGGAGGGAGTCCGGTTGTTACCCATCACAAAGCTGCCGGCGGGAATCCATACCAGGTCGATATGCACATCCGGAGTGATGGAGATGCGGCGGGTCGTTTCGCCTTGGGCGGCTTGCCGGGCAGTCGCTGTCTGCGTGTCGAACGGGAATCCCTTTACCTTGACCGGGCGGACCGGTTTGGTCGGCTTCTTTATTTCGACTGTTTCGCCGGTCGTTGCTCCGGTAATGCCGTCTGCCTTTTTGTTTTCTTTCAGCCAGTCGGCGTAGTCGGCAATCTCTTTTTGCCAGTCAACCTGTACACCGCTGTATTTCTCGGCCAGCTCCATACGGCGTTCCACCTGACCTTTGGGAGATTGAGGCTTCAGGTCTATTTGGGTGAAAGCCCCATAATAAGGCGCGTTGAGATCGATCCAGGCATAGAGCGTCCGCATGTCCTCTTCCGGAACCTCTACGCCGTGGTGTCCGGCTTGCAGGATGCGGATCAGTTCGCTGTTGCTCGCGTGAAACTCGGCCGGCTTGAGGACATAGATGTCTGATTCCGGTCCCTGGCGGTACACGTATGGGTGCAGGTTCAGATAGCTCTGGTCGTACTGCTTGTTGATTTTCGTCAAGATACCTCTCTTATATGTGACCATCTGATCCTTGCGGAAGTCCGGTTCGGCATTTTTCCCGTTGTGGCAAGAGACGCAGTTACGATCCAGTACCGGTTGCACTTCCAGGCGGAACGTGAATGGGCGGACACCTCCTTCCGGTGTTTCCAGCCGGCGTGCCTGCTTGGCCGAAGCAATCGTGCGTTTGGGAATGGGTATGCTGTTCTGATCTTCATGGCAACCGACGCAGGAGACGATCTCGCCCGGCATCCCTGTCAGCCAGCTGCGCATCCATTGGATGGCTGCCCCGTCTTTATCCAACGGCTGGATGGAAATCGGCGTGTTGGCGGGAATGGTGAATAGCGCGGAACCGTCTTCCTCGACCGGGACTGTTCCGAGTATACGTTTGATATCCCATCCACTCTGTATTCCCTGTGCATCGTGATCGGAAGGAGCTAAGATATAGGCATACTCATAAGCAAAGATACGGAGAGCCTTGATCGTGCCCCGGGGAACGCCCTGCGTACCTTCTCCTTCGTAGATATCCTGGATAAAGACCGTAGCCTCTTTGCTGTCCGGCTTGATCTTCGAAGGAATGACAGGAGGCGTTTCGCGTTTTACCAGCGGGATGGGAGCGGTCAGACCTTCCCCTTCCTGCTCGGCAATGAGTGTCAGGTTATCGAAAACGTCGACCAGGTAAATTCCCCAAAGTGCATCCTTGGCCGGTTTGCAGGCAACTAAAAAATATTTTTCGCTGAGCGGGTACGGCTTCATGAACTGAGGCCAGACGCCTTCGACCAATTCGTCCTTGATGATCGGGACGATCGGGCGGTCTTTGAACGGCAGTTCCTGTATCATCCCCTTTTCCTCTTTCCGGCTTTTGGCAGGATCGAAGATGACGAGCCGCCCTGAACGTGCCGTCCCGTGATGGCCGGAGATGATGCCGATGAAGCGGCTGCTGTGCTTGGAGAGCGGTTTCATGTCGAACGTACTGTTCGGGAAATAGGAGCCGCTGCCGTAGAGCGCTTTGTTTTCCGTCCCGTCGGGGTTCATGTGCATCACGATACGGGAGAAATAGTGTGTCAGGTCCGTATATTCCCAACGGGTGTACATGATGCGTCCGTTCGGGATCACGATAGGCGACCAGTTCCCGTCCTGGTCGAAGGTGAGGCGGCGCAAGGCACGCGTCTCGGGGTCAAAGGAGACAAGGTTGGCTACCACATCGTCGCCATGCACACAAGGAACGCCGTTGTAACCGATGTTGGTCGTCGCCACCACTTTCCCGTCCGGCAGGTAATTGGCGTCGCAGAATTCCAGATCCGGCTCATCAACGGTGATCTTTTGGTGAAGGTTGCTTCCGTCGATGTTCATTTCGTATATCTGCCACTTCCGGTTCTTGTCGAGCGAGGAGAAGAGGAGGCGGTCGGCATCCCAGTGGAGCTGTATGTCCGAAATGGGAACATCGGCTTCGGGTTTGTATATCCGGCTGCTTTCGATTTGTCCGCGCAAGCCCGTGAGCAAGTCGATCTCGGCATCGTAGCCTTTACGCGAGTTGGAAAATAGCGAGTTGTAGTTGGCTGTCGAAGTTCCCATCGACGGGCCCATCGCCTTACGGGCCTTGTTTCCCAAACGGTAACGGGCCACTATGATCTTGTCCATGTCCAGCAGCGGGTTGGCCAGGATGATCTCACGCTTCAAGGCAAGTATTTCTTGAGCTTGGCCAATTACTTCGTCGGTCGCGTTGCTGGAAACCTTATCGGAGAAGGCCTGCCGCACGCCGGGCAGAAGTGTTTCCAGACGGGATAGTTTTTCGTAAAGCGCGGGAGCTTTTCCTCCCAATGCTGTTTTTGTGTCGTCCAGATAGGCACGTATGGCAGTAGGATTTACCCATCGGATTTGCACTTCCAGATCGCTTAGCTGAATTTGGCGTATTGAATCTTGTCCGTTCGTTGCGGAAATACCGGATACGGAAAGAGAGAGGAACGTGAAGAGTAAACAAACTTTATGCTTCATATCATTATTATTTTTTCAAAATCTCTATCACTCTATCACACTTCGTATATAAACTATTCATATACAACTGTTTGTTGTGTGATATATGTCACTTTTATCTATCACTCTACTATCACTCCATCTTTTTCCAATACGGCAGAAAAAGATACAAAGCATATCGCTTGTTTTCAACAAGATAGTGAGATTTGATGCTGAACACCCGGATGTTTGTTCTCTGTACATCCGGGTGTTTGCCCTCCCGACATCCGGATGTTAAAGGCGGGTTTACCCGGGTGTTCAAGAGCTTTTGCAGGTACTTTTATGAAAAAAAGAGCCTTGTTGTGACTTATTTGTCTGCTAATTTGTAAATTTCCGATGCAGCCATCAGGAATGCACCTGTACCATAGAGCTCGGTCATGTCGCGTGTCACCTTTTTCGGATCGGCACCTACCGGCTGAACCCACCCTAATTTCCCGTTCGTTTCAACTGCACGGGTCAGTGCTTCCCATCCTTTTTTTACGACTGGTAGGTATTTGTCTGCCGGCAGATACCCCTGGTTGATTCCGTATGCCAAGCCGTAAACGATAAATCCGGTCGCGCTTGTTTCGGGTGAAGGATAGCTGTCCGGGTCCAGCAGGCTGGCATGCCAATAACCGTCTTTCCCTTGCAACCCGGCGAGGCGCTCGGACATCTCTTTATAAAGTTCGAGATAGAAAGGACGGAATTCGGTATCTTCCGCCGGCAGCGTCTTCAGGATTTCCGCCAGCCCACCGATTACCCAACCGTTGCCACGTCCCCAGAAAATCTTCTTGCCGTTGGCTTCTTTCTGTCCGATGTATCGGCTGTCGCGATAGAAAAGGTCTTCGTCTTTATCATACAGGTGATTGTAGGTAGCACGGAATTCACTGTCGGCGAAGTGCATGTATTTACGGTTGCCGGTCAGCGTGTAGAGCCGCGTGTAGACTCCGGGCGCCATGAAAAGGGCGTCGCACCACGTCCAGCGTTCGATCGTGCTGCCTTTGCTGTAATCGAGATCCATGCTTCCGTTGGAAGGATTGTTCAACACCCAGTCGGCGCGGGCGATGGTCGGTTTCAGCATATTCTCGTTCTTTTCCTTATTATAGAAATCGATGTAGGTTTGTGCGATGCAAACGTCATCGGCATGATACATCCGGTTGGCAACCTGCCAGCTCTGTCGGTTGAAGATTTTCCGGAGCCAGTCATAATATGTATTGTCTCCACTTAGTTCCGCCCAGTCGAACATCCCCATATAAAGTGCTCCGGCGATCCATCCGCGCGGTTCGCTCTTGGCATATTTGTTTTCGGGATAATCTTTGATCTGCCAGTCCGCCACCCGCCGGGCAACTTCCATGATGCTTTGCCGGTCCCAGTCCGTTTCCGTCGCACTGACAGCGGCTGTATTTGTCGTTTCGGCCTGTGCCGGCAGATTGTTCACTAAACAGGTACAAGCGCAAAGTGAGAGGCCTGTACAGATGTACTTGATTGTAGTTTTCATGATATTCGTTCTGTTTCTTTTAATTCTGCATCAAAAATAGGAAAGATAAGGCTCAGGCTATAATAATATCATCTCAAAATGAGTAAAAAATGTACCAAATTTTATGATTATTAAAAAGAAAGGGGATGTCCCTTTGGCTGGAACTTCCCCTTTCATCCTATAAGTGTGTTTTTACTTTATAGCTATTCAATGCTTAGTATCCCGGATTCTGTGGAAATTCGGCTCCTGTGTTAGAGTCGATGATGGTCTGCGGGATCGGCCACAAGGTGTGATGTTCATCCATAGTGTTGCTGTGCGGGTTGTATTTCTTTACGCGTTCAACCAGCTTGCCTGTACGAACCAACGTAAATCGGCGTAACTCTTCACCAACCAATTCACGGATACGTTCGTCCAGTAGGAAGTCAATTGTGGCATCTTTAGCTGTAATTTCCGGTGCATTGGCTCGTTTGCGTATTACATTGATCGCGTCTGCGGCTCCTTGTGCATTGTTTTGCATCAAGCGTGCTTCAGCCAATAGCAGATATGTTTCGGCAAGACGGAACTTCATACGGTCTTTATTGTTACCGCCATAGCTCAAATCCTCTGCTTTTCCGTAGAAGAATTTCGTGACAGCCGGGTATATGGTGAATTTTGTCCATGTCTCTTCTGTGATTTCGGCTTTCTTTCCATATTTATCAGAAGAAGCATCGTTGTAATACCAGTTTCTCTTGATGTTATATTCCGAGTTACGAATATCGCTTGAAGCGAAGAAGTCGTTGCTGTCGATCCACCATTTGAATGGGACGATCTGTGCCAAACCACGTCCGCCTAAAGAGTCTGCCAACACAAAGCCGTCTTCGTTGTAGTATTTGGGAACCCAAGCACGTTTTGTCCAGTCTTCGTTTGCTCCGCCGCCTCCGGTCGTGTTGTATTCGAGTTGCATAACCCAGATGCTTTCCATATTACCGGAAGTACGGTTCTGGTTATATTCTTTGAACATATCGGAGAACGGATCTCCGGCTTTGTCTTTCTCCGCACCGAAGCGTGAAGTCATCAGATGGAAGTAACCGCAATCGATTACAGCTTTTGCTGCTGCTTCCGCTTCTGCATACTTGCCTGCCATGAGGTATACTTCCGAAAGCATATGCTGGGCAGCCCATTTTGTTAACTGTCCAACTTCGACCTTATCGGGATCTTCCGGAAGATTTGCGATTGCAAACTGCAAGTCTTCGATCATCTTGCCTAAAACTTCCGCTTTCGGTGTGCGGGTAAAGTCTATCCGGAAGTCTTTTTCAATTTTATCAACATAT
>UMII01083295.1_pt1 | contig 14360 bp, 12 predicted proteins | sample 1965731 | NCBI WGS metagenome assembly UMII01 (sample SAMEA4836118, study PRJEB28245) | human gut metagenome | biome: gut microbiome; material: fecal sample | place: Denmark | collected 2008
AACAAGCTTGTCATATACAACAATATGTGATTTCTGATTTGCAAGAGTTGTATTCCACTCCTGTGCTTTTGTCTTATCAGCCACTTTTACTTTAACGATCGGATTTGCTGCCGCTTTTGATGTTCCAAAGATTAAATCAGCTGATTTATTTGCATGAGACAAAGTCACAGTACTTGGAAGCTCCACTTCTGTAATAACACTTCCGACAAAAGCTTCCTGTCCGATTGTCTTCAGTCCCTCATTCAGGCTTACAGCAGAAAGTGTATGACTAAGACCTTCCTGTAATACTCGGAATGCTTGTTTTCCAATTGTCTTTACATTTGCCGGTAATGTAAGCTGAGTCAATTGATGATTCTCAAATGCCTTATCTCCAATTGTCTCTAATGTACTAGGAAGTACAACTTCTTTAACATGTCTGCCTGCGAAAGCACTCTTCCCGATAGAAACAACGCCTTCCGGAACTACTAAAGTACCGAACTCTGACAACGAAGTTCCACCGTTCATAAATGCACTCGCCGGAATATCTTTTACATTAGCAGACAGTTTAATTGCCTGTAGTTCCTGACTTCCGGTAAATGTTGCATTTCCCATTGTAGTTACACTATCTGGAATAGAAACAGCTGTCAGCTTAGAATTCTGGAATGCTGTTGCTCCAATTTCTTCTAATCCCTCTGGGAATGTAATAGAAGTCATTGCGCTCTCATATGTCACAGTTCCATTCAATGCAAATGCAAAGTTTCCGATTGTCTTTAATGTATCCGGAAGCATTACACTTGCAGGAGTATAGTTCTTATCGTCTGCACTTACCACAAAAATACCCTGGTTGTTTGCTCCGGCTCCTAATGCCGTAATTGCTTTTCCGTCTGGTCCTTCTTTTGGAAGAATTAATGACGGGTTCTTCTGAATCTTTACTTTACCGGAATCACTAAGACCAGTAATGGTTGTTCCAGCCTCATCATATGTGAAGTCCTTCACACCCCACGGTGCCTGTTCTTCAGGAATAGCTTTCTTAATGATTCTGTGATACTTAGAAGTTGTCTCATCAGCCACAAATGCTCCAAGCGTTTCTGAATCGATATATACATCTACTACCACATTATCCTTGTTAACAAATGTATTTTTATCTAATTTGCTTGTATTGGCAGGAAGCTGAACCGATGTGATCTTGTTAACACCAAACGCTCCTGCATCTACCTGGAACGGATAGTCCGTTTTCTCAGGAAAATCTAAAACTGTAATTTCATTGTTTCCAAATGCCTGGCTCGCAATCTGCATAAGAGTCTTCGGGAATTTAACAGATGTAAGCCCATTATATTTAAAAGCATTACCTCCTACATAAATCACACCTTCCGGAAGTTCTAAGGTTGTCAGCTTATTTCTCATAAAAGCACTTGCTCCGATAAAGAAATCACCACGCTCAGTCAACCCCTGAACCTCCTGCCACGTCGACGGTTCACAAGAAGCTTTTACATTCTCCGTAAGAGTTAATGTCTCTATTCGTAAATCCTCTTCTCCGGTAGCCTTTCTTGAAAATGCACCGGCTCCGATACCCTGAATTTTTTTGCCATTTGCGTCTTTTTCCGGAATTACCAGATTCTTATTGACTTTAATCTTTTCCTTACCTTGTTCAGAGAATCCAGTCACTACATGAACAGTAAAGTTCTTAGTTGAGTGATAGTCATCTGCCGGCCACAAGCCAAAGCTTTCTTCTCCATATGTAAAGTCATCTACTGTCCATACAGAATCATCTTTTAAGTACAGCTTGTGTCCAGTACCTTCTGGGAAGTTCTTGGTATCTTCGTATTGTTCCTTAGATGTTACATATACTTTTGTAATTACATCAGACTGTGTTTTCTCAAATGTATTTTTATTAAGTTTCTTTACTGTTGTCGGAAGCATCACTTCCGCAATTACTTTGTTTCTAAATGCATAGCTTCCAATAGTCGTCAGACCTTCCGGAAGTGTCAATGTACATGGATCTGTCAGGTATTCTTTTGTAGAAAAAGCATATCCGCCAATCTCTGTTACTGTAGATGGAATATGAATCTCTGCAAAGTTGTTACCGGCAAAAGCATTATTACCAATCTTGGTAATTCCTTCCGGAATTGTAATACTTTTCAGTTCTGTCATATAATTCTTGGCATCACTGCATCCAAATGCTGCTGCAGGAATCTCTGTCAATCCTTTTGACAGATTGATACGTGCCAGTTTTGGATTGGTTGCAAATGCTCCATTGCCAAGAGATGTTACAGTATCCGGTAAGATCACACTAGTCAGTTCATTTGTCTGGAATGCTCCTGTTCCAATCTTTGCTAACTTCGATGGGAAAGTCACATCCTTTAATCCGTTACTCTGGAATGCAAAGTTTCCGATTGTCTGAACTCCTACCGGAATATAAACGCTGTCAAAACCTTCTTCTTTCGAAGCAAAAAGTCCGTTGCCACCGGCTTTTGCATCTGCGATTGCAGTCACATACATGCCTTCACTTGTAAAATCCGGGATAACCAGATCTTTATTCGTTGCTCTTTTTGCAATACCTGATTTAGACAAACCGGTTACGGTCTGTCCTTCAAAGGTAAAGTCATTGACATTCCATGGAAGATTTGGGTTCTCTGTTTCTTCAGATCCATCATTAATAATCAGTCTCTGTACCCATGAATGCTGTGATTCTGTCTCTTTCTTGTCATGATGGATTCTGTCTTTTACTTCAAACTCTGCATTATCCGCATACATATACACAATACCTGCGGTATGTGTCTTTCCATCTGCTCCTTTGTAAGTCTTATATTTGTCCGGTGCCTCATTAGCCAATGGTTCTTTTCCCGGATTCCAGAAAAAGCTGTCTTTATTAACAACTTCTGTATAATCCGGCAGTCTTACAGACGTAATTAAGTTATTGGCAAATGCCATACCGTGCATTTCCAACTGGAAATCACAGGTAGTCGGGAAATTAACAGTCGTGATAAGATTCTTTCCAAAAGACTGTGTTTCCAGCCACCAGATTGTCTTTGGTAATTTCACAGTTGTAATCTTATTGCCCATAAATGAATTAGACAGACATGCGATCACGCCTTCCGGAAGTGTTACAGAAGTAAGTTCATTGCCTGAAAATGCATTTTCACCAATTACAAAGTTACCTCTCTTTGTCACTTTTCCATTCGTAACTGTATCATTATAGTCCACCATCATTCCTGTAGGAAATTGTACAGATGTAAGTCCCTTTTTTGAAAATGCTCCCGGTGCAACACCGACTACTGTATCTCCCTTATCATCGGTAGACGGAAGTACCAGATTTTTGTTCTGCTCTAACTTTGCAAGACCTGAATCTGAAAAACCTGCGATTGCAGAACCTTTGATTGTAAAGTCTCTGGAATAATCACAGCCATACAATCTTTTTTCATATGGAGCATAAGTAAAGTCTGCAACAGTCCATACAGAAGCATCTATTTCATCTCCACTTTGTTCCGCAATCTGATTTACTTCTTCATTACTTTGTGTCTGTGAAGTACTCTTATCCTCTACCTCTTGCTCCGTTTCCTGAATTTCTTCTTGTGGTTCTTCCTGCTCTTGAGATTCTGTTTTTCCTTCTTCAGAATCTGACTGCTGAACATTTTCTGCTGATATAACATCTTCTATACTTCCTGCTGCTTCTGTTGCCGATGCAGAAATCGTACATGAAAATATCATAACCAGACATAGAATCAAAGCTAATAGTCGTTTTCTTTTCACTCTTTTTCCTCCTTTTTTAGAAAATTTCCCTTTTGCTTTTAATGTATCATTTAATTCTGATTTTTCCCAATTGATATTGATAATATATTAATTAATATATAGACATTTTCTATGAATTTTACCAATTTTAGTATTGATTTTTTTGTTTTTTTGTGGAATATTATAATTAATATAGAAAACCTTTATAGTTCTTATAGAAACTGTAAATTTTCAATAGTGAGTGATTTAAGATATGAAAACTTTTAATAATTTAAAAAATATTTTTTTAAAATTAATTTCATCAAGAAAAGGAAAAGTAATAACTACACTTGTTATCACTTGCCTTATTTTATCATGTATTTTTATCCCTGTAAAAATAACAAATTCTTCTAATACAAATGCTGAAACAACTGAAACTAAGAAAAAGATTAAAAAGTCTTCTGATTCAAAAAATGATGTTTGCAGTATGCCAATTGTCACAGAAGATTCTTCTGATTCATCTGAAAATTCAGAAGTTACCGACACACCAGAAGAAAGCCCAATTGCTGAAAAAGCTACACCAGATGCCGACATCACTGACAATTCCGGAAGCACCACACCAAGCTCTCAAGCTCAGGAAAAAGCTCAAACTCAGACACCTGCCACACCGGCACAAAGCCAGAGCTCTAATGCAAATACTGAAAGTTCGAGTGCCTCTTCCGGAAGCAGCTCACCAACTCCCGCTGCTCCTGAAAAGAAATGGATTCCACCCGTCTACAAAACTGTTCATCATGATGCTGTATATCAGACTGAAAAAATTGTTGTATGCAATTACTGTGGCGCTGAATTTGCTTCCACAGGGGAATTTCAGGCACATAAAGAAGCAAATGGCGGCTGAAGCGGCTTACATACGACTTGCAGATATGCAAGCAAACAAGTTCTCGTCTCCGAAGCATGGGATGAACAAGTCCTCGTCTCCGAAGGCCATTACGAATGATAATTCACATGCGAACTTTAAACTTCCGCATACATAAAAATACAGCTACCGTTGGCAAACGATAGCTGTATTTTATTATATATGTGGAAAAGATGCCCACGGATTGCTCCGTGCTTTGCACTCCCACAATCCTACCCAATATTCGAATATCGTGTGGCTTGCGCCCCACTTTTATTCTCATATTGGGGCGGGTCACTAAATCATATAAGCATTTATGTGCAAGCACAACATGCTTATTGACTTTTGACCCTGGCATCATTATATCCTCGTATTCTTCTCCCTTGACACCTTCAACCGGTTCATGGCTCTTGCCAGGGATGCTTTCGTGTGATAGTATTCCTGGATACTCTGCTTCTGACGAAGTTTTTCTTCCATGACTTCACGCCGTTCTTCTGCTCTTCTGGCGTCAATTTCTTCCGGTTTTTCAGCGGTCTGTACCAGCATGGTAACACGGTTGTTAACAACCTCAAGGAATCCGGTTCCAACGGCAAGTGTCTCCCACGTTCCGTCTTCCAGCTGCATCTTCGCTTCACCGACTTCGATTGCTATAACCATATTCTCATGATCTGCCAGAATTCCCATCTGACCGCCGTCGGCTGCAGGTACGATCACCTTCTGGCATCGTCCGTTATACGCCACGCGGTCACTGGCTATGACTTTCAACCAAAATGTTTTCATAGTTTACGCACCTCTTACTCTCCGTCTTTCAGTGTCTTTGCTTTCTCGATAACTTCGTCAATCGTTCCGACATTGAAGAAGGCGGCCTCCGGATATTCATCCATTTCTCCGTCGATGATCATTTTGAATCCACGGATTGTCTCTTTCAGTGGTACATATTTTCCAGGAATTCCTGTAAATGTCTCAGCTACGAAGAATGGCTGTGACAGGAATTTTTGAATCTTTCTTGCTCTCATAACCGTTGCTTTATCTTCATCGGACAGCTCTTCCATACCAAGAATGGCGATGATGTCCTGAAGTTCTTTATACTTCTGAAGAATCTCTGTTACCTGGTTGGCTACTTTATAATGCTCTTCACCTACGATGTCTGCCTCCAGGATACGTGAGTTAGACTCCAGCGGATCTACAGCCGGGTAAATTCCCTGCTCAACGACCTTACGTGAAAGTACGGTTGTTGCATCCAGATGTGCAAATGTTGTTGCCGGTGCAGGGTCTGTTAAGTCGTCGGCCGGTACATAGACTGCCTGAACGGACGTGACAGAACCATTCTTTGTAGAAGCAATACGCTCCTGTAATTCACCCATTTCTGTTGCCAGTGTCGGCTGATAACCTACGGCTGATGGCATACGTCCAAGCAGGGCGGAAACTTCAGATCCAGCCTGTGTGAATCGGAAAATGTTATCAATAAAGAGCAGCACGTTCTGATGTTCTTTGTCACGGAAATACTCAGCCATTGTAAGTCCTGTCTCAGCGACACGCATACGAGCTCCAGGCGGCTCGTTCATCTGACCAAATACCAAAGCTGTCTTCTCCAGTACGCCAGACGCTTTCATCTCTGTCCAGAGGTCATTTCCTTCACGGGAACGCTCTCCGACACCTGTAAAGATAGAATATCCACCATGCTCTGTTGCTACATTTCGGATCAGCTCCTGGATCAGTACAGTCTTACCAACTCCGGCTCCTCCGAACAGACCAATCTTACCACCTTTTGCATATGGTGCAAGAAGGTCGATGACCTTGATACCTGTCTCAAGGATCTCGACAGCAGGACTCTGCTCTTCAAATGTAGGCGCCTGTCTGTGGATTTCCCAGCGCTCTGCATCTTTCTCTATTTCTTTTCCATCATCGATGGTCTGACCAAGCACATTGAACAGACGTCCAAGTGTCTGATCTCCAACTGGAACTTTGATACCGCTTCCAGTTGCACGGACTTCCATATCTTTGTGAAGTCCTTCACTTGCAGCCAGCATCAGACAACGTACTTCGCTGTTTCCCAGATGCTGTGCAACTTCCATAATACAAGTCTTGTCTCCGTTATCTACCTCAAGGGCATCTTTGATATTCGGAAGCTCTCCGTCTTCAAATAAAACATCGACAACAGGACCCATGACCTGTACAATTCGTCCTTTATTCATATCTGTTCTCACTTCCTTTTCCGTTTCTGTGCCTTCGCACCTGCGCATACCTCTGTGATCTCCTGCGTAATGGCTGCCTGTCTTGCCCGGTTATAAGCAATAGACAAATCTTTGATAATTGCCTCAGCACTGTCTGTCGCTGATTTCATAGCCGTCATTCTGGCATTATGCTCACTTGCATACGCCTCGACCAAACAACCGTAGATCATTCCGGTTACATAATTCGGTACGATATTGTCCATGACGCTCTCGACAGACGGATATAGCTGAATCGCCTCACGCCTTAAGTTTGCCGGAATGCTGTCCTCTCCGAATGCACTTCTCTCAAGCGGAAGCAGCTTTACAGTCTCCACCTCAGATACCATAGAATTCTCCATTCGCGTATAGACAACATACACTTCGTCCAGCTCGCCATTATTAAACTGTTCCATCAATGTCTCAGAAATAATTCTGGCTCTGCTCAGGTTCGGTTTCTGCACAGTATATTGGAAATTTTGTTCAATCTCATGTCCCTGACTTACAAAATAATGTCTTCCAAGCTCACCTACGACAAACAATTTGTGATGTCCCGGCATTTTCATAATTTCCTCTTCTGCTTTTTCTACATTGTGATTGTAAGCTCCTGCCAGTCCTTTATCACCGGTAATAACTACAGATCCGATTTTCCGTTCTTCTTTCGGAATTTCTTCCCTACTGTCAAAATACTGGTTGCTCACTTCCGGCATATGGCGCAGGATTCTGGCAATCTCAGCCTGCAATTTATAAAAATACGGCTCTGCATCTGCCAGTTTCTTTCTGGCCTGACGCATTTTTGTAGAAGAGATCAGGTACATGGCGTTGGTGATTTTCATCGTATCTTTTACACTGTTAATTCGTGTCTGTATTTCTCTGATATTTGCCATACATTAACACCTGCTCTTTTTGAATTCCTCTGCAATCTCCACGATCTTCTGGGACAACTCTTTAGACAGATCCTTTGTCTCCTCGATTTCTCTTGCGATTTCCGGATGTGCACTTGCAAAGTAACTTAACATATCCATCTGGAATCCTTTTACTTTTGCAGTTGGAATTCCAAGCATGACTTTATGTCTTGCAGCACAAAGTGTAATAACTTTATCTGCCAGTGACATTGGTTTTCCAAGCGGCTGCTTCAGAAGCTCCATCAGTCCGCCGCCATATTCCAGCTGTTCCTTCGTTGCATCATCAAGGTCTGAACTGAACTGTGTGAAAACTTCCATCTCACGATACTGGGCCAGATCGATACGAAGACTTCCTGCTGCCTTCTTCATAGCCTTTGTCTGTGCATCTCCACCTACACGAGATACAGACAATCCTACGTTGACCGCCGGACGCATTCCTGAAAAGAACAAACTGCTTTCCAGGAAAATCTGTCCATCTGTAATGGAAATAACGTTTGTAGGAATGTATGCAGATACATCTCCGGCCTGTGTCTCGATGATCGGGAGAGCCGTGATAGATCCACCGCCTTTTTCCTCACTCAGACGGCTGGAACGCTCCAGAAGTCTTGAATGCAGATAGAATACATCTCCAGGATAAGCCTCACGTCCAGGAGATCTTCCAAGTAACAGTGACAATGCACGGTACGCAACTGCGTGTTTGGAAAGATCATCATAAACGATCAGTACATCTTTTCCTTTGTACATAAAATACTCTGCCAGTGCAGTTCCCGCATAAGGAGCAATGTACTGAAGCGGCGCACAGTCGCTTGCTGTTGATGCTAATACGATGGTGTGATCCATAGCTCCTGATGTCTTAAATGTATTTACAACTTTTGAAATCGTTGATGCCTTCTGACCGATGGCAACATAGATACAGATCACTCCATTTCCATTCTGGTTCAAGATCGTATCTGTTGCGATAGATGTCTTACCAGTCTGTCTGTCACCGATGATCAGCTCTCTCTGTCCACGTCCGATTGGGAACATGGAATCGATAGAAAGGATTCCTGTCTCCATAGGAACGCTGACGGATTTTCTGTCAATGATTCCAGGTGCTTCATTTTCAATCGGGCGATAATCATCTGCCTCAATCTCTCCGGCACCGTCGATTGGTGCACCAAGGGCATTGATAACTCTTCCGATAAATTTATCTCCTACCGGGATTCCGGCTTTTTTCTTTGTACGTGCAACCTTTGTTCCTTCTTTGATTCCTGTATCTGATCCAAATAAGATACATCCAATCTCGTCTTTCTGGATATCCTGTACCATACCCTTCAGACCATTTTCGAAGGTAACGATCTCGCCGTACATTGCATGATCGATTCCGTAAATGGTAGCGATTCCGTCTCCGACTGTTACAACAGTTCCGACTTCGCTGTCTTTACTGATCTCATCAAAATTCTCTATTTCACTTTTCAGAATTGAAATAATTTCATCTGAATTGATTGAACTCACTTACGTTCACCTCCAGGTCAATTTTTGTTCTAACCGGTTCATTCTTCCACGAATGCTCCAGTCATATTCGTCACTGCCCGCTCTCAGGATAAATCCTCCAAGCAGTGACGGGTCTTTTTCGACCTCCAGATTTACCTTCGATTTATGATATTTATCCATAATAAATGTTTTCATCTTCTCAGCCTGCTCTTCGTCTGGCTCGTCTACACATATTAAAGTCGCAGTCATAACTTGCTGCTGCTCCTCACAATATTTATCATAGCTTTCGAAAATGTCCCAAAGCATGCCCATTCTCTGATTCTCGCATGTTACCTTCAGGAAATTACAAATAGACTTTGGAAATATCTGTTCGATAACACTGTATTTGTTCTTTGCCGTAATTACCGGATTTAACAGTACTTCATATACTTCCGGTACCTGACAGAAGATTTCTTTTGTTTTCTCAATATCTGCTTTCGGAATTCCCAGTTCGTACAGAACTCTTGCATAGCGCTTCGCTGCCGGCTGAACGAACTTTACTGTATTACTCGTCTTTGCCGTCATGAGCGTCACCTACGCTTTCCAAAAACTGATCATAAATCGCCTGATTTCCTTGTTTTCTTGTCTCTTCATCTACAATCTTTCTGGCTGCCTGCATTGCAAGTCCTGCAATCTGTGTCTCAACGCCATCCAGTGCCTGCTTTCGCTCAGTCTCGATGGTCTTTCTGGCACGTTCGATCGTGGCATCTGCTCTTCTGTCCGCATCTGCAAGAATCTCATCTGACTGTCTCTTAGCCTCTACACGGGCATTTTCAACGATTTTGACCGACTCCTCTTTTGCACCGGAAAGAGCTGACTCATACTCTTTTTTCAGAGTCTCTGCCTCTTCCTGTCTGTCACTTGCATTTTTCAGTCCGTCGGCAATCATCTGCTCACGCTTTTCCATGATTCCCATAACTGGTTTGAACAGGAATTTCTTCAGTAATAGATAAAAGACTACAAGGTTTATTATGGTCCAGAGAAGGCTCAAATCTACTTTTATCACCTTTTCCCACCTGCCTTTCTTCTTTTCTCCTGCTTCTTTACGAACTGCTAATTATTTCAGCATCAGGATAATCAGAAGACCGATGATAAATCCATAAATAGCTGTTGCCTCTGCAAGGGCACAACCAAGAATCAGGTTCTTGCTGATCTTTGACTCAGCCTCTGGCTGTCTTGCGATAGCGTCTACTGCCTTGCTTGTTGCAAGACCAATACCAATACCTGCTCCTAAACCTGTTAAAACTGCGATACCTGCTCCAATTGCTACTAACATAATCTTAATCTCCTTTTCTTCTTGTCTAAAAATGTTTTCTTAAATCCCTTTTAAGTCTGTTCGTCTTATCTTCCGGCTTTACTCCTGCTCCTCATTCATGAACAGCGCCGTCAGGAATACAAATACATAAGCCTGTAAGAATCCATCAAATATATCAAAATAAAAACTAAACGGGATTGGTATAATCGCCGGAGCTACTATTTTTAAAAGCTCCATGATTACAAATGCTCCCAGCACATTACCGAACAGTCGCATGCACAAGGACAATGGGCGGATTACAATCTCCAGTACCATGATCGGTGCGACGAACGGAACCGGCTTTGCAAAATGTTTGACCCAGTGTTTTAATCCGTTTTTATGTATTCCGGAATACTCGATCAGACACATACTCATAACAGCCAGCGCTATTGTGACATTCAGATCCTTTGTCGGCGGTTTAAACCCAAACAATCCAATGATATTGGCAATTCCGATATAGATCAGCACCGTGATAAGATATGGGATATATCTTCGGTTTTCTTTGCCCATAACATCTTCAAAGAAGTCCACTCCTTTTCCGATTGCGGATTCCAATAAAAGCTGAGCTTTCCCCGGATTCTCTACACTGAGATTCCTTACGAATATGACACACAGCAGTACCACTACAGCCATAATGATCCATGTAACCGCCACGGACTCACTAATCTTAATTCCCCCGAATAACGGAATGGTAAATGCTGTATCACAATTCAGCTCTTCCAACAGACTCTCTGTTAATTTCTCCGTATGACTCCCTCCCTTTCTTCTTCAAATTTCATGATTACTTTACTCTTCTGTTTTTTAAATGTCAATCATTTCTTTTATTCTTAACAATTATTTTATTTTACAATTTTTAAGCATATTCTCTTATTTGAGTTTTTTCATTTGTCCAAAATTTAGTCACTTTCCTTCCGTTTTTATATACCTTCTCCTTAATATGTCGAAAATTCGCACAAATTATTTGTGTTTTTCATAAAAATTTTAGTCGTTATGCATATTCCTTTCGGCAATATGCTATAGATATGGCCGCTATACACCATTGAGTTTGACTTTTTTTGCCAAAACCTGTAAACTAAGGCAAGGCAAGAATCTCCCGGATTTGGGAAGTTTGCAAATAAAGAAATACAACAAATAAGGAGATCATATATGCGACTTAGAAATATACCCCGCGCCGAAGGCGTGTTAAAAGAGTGCAGTCAGGTTATCGAGACTCCGGAAGAATTCCGTGGTCACTGGGCATCTGATGTATTCCAGAATGACTACCCGGTCCACATTGAAATCGGCATGGGAAAAGGCCGTTTTCTCATGGCACTGGCTCAGAAAAATCCACAGATCAACTACATCGGAATCGAGCGCTACACAAGCGTCCTTCTCCGTGCTGTGGAAAAGTTAAACATATATATAGAAGAAAACGAAAGCACTCTGCCAAACATTCGCTTCATTTGTATGGACGCGCAGGACATAGCAAATGTGTTTGCTGAAAATGAAGTTGACCGGATCTATCTGAACTTCTCCGACCCATGGCCGAAAGCCCGCCATGCAAGAAGGCGCCTCACGTCACCGGATTTTTTTGCACGTTACGACAAGGTGCTTGTCCAGGACGGACAGGTAGAATTCAAGACAGATAACCGTGATCTTTTTGATTTTTCCGTTGAGTCTTTAGGGGAATCCGAAACATGGGGCATTTCCGAATGTACTTATGACCTGCACCATGATGAAATTATGAACGTTGGAAATATTATGACAGAATATGAAGAGAAATTTTCATCCATGGATCACCCGATTTGCAAGCTCATTGCTAAAAGAAGATGTCTGCTGTGACTTTCTTAGCGCTACAGCGCATATATTATTAATGAGAAAGCCTTCGGAGTCTGTTCGCAATGAGCCGAAATTGTCATAACAAAAAAAACTTCCGACAAAAGTTTTTTGAATACACTTATCGAAATCGGTGTCTGCACAGGTGGATCAATTGTTTCAGAAAATCCTTGAAAGAAGTATATGATATTCTGAACCACGGTTCTGACTGCCGAAGGCACTGATCAGAAAGGTTGATTTGATGTTACATTTAACTGCAAAAAATTTTCAAATAGAAGTAAAAGATACCTCTCTCCCGGTCGTCGTTATGTTCTACGCTATCTGGTGCGGGAAATGTGCCATGATGAAGCCGGTCGTGGAGGATATCGAAAAGAAATACGCCGGAAAAATCAAGTTCTGCGAAGTCGAAATTGAAGAATCTGCAGTACTCGCCGCAGAATACGCCCCGGAAATCGTCCCGACATTTGTTCTCTTCAAGGATAAAAAGGCAGTCGGTGTCATGGGTGGAATGGTGAATGAACACACATTTGAATCCAGAATGCTGGAAATCCTGTCTTAGTCCACAGATGTACAAAGGCCGTAACAAAATCTTTCGAAATAGTTAAGAATTTTTTACTTTTTACTTTTACACAAGTATGCTATTATTGGGTGTACAGAAAGGAGATGTGGCGTCTGACACCACAGGATAATTATGAGTATGAAAAAATTAAAAAGGGTTCTGCCGTTTAGCCTGGCAATAATTCTGGCATCTGTAAGCCTGCCGGTAACTGCCCTGGCTGACAGCGCAAAAGTAGTCACTCTCGGAGCGAACTTATCCGACGAGCAGAAAGCTTCTATGTACAAATACTTCGGTACTTCCGCCGATCAGGTAGACACGATCGAAGTCACGAACACAGACGAAAGAAAATATATGGAAGGGATCGCGACCGAATCCCAGATTGGTACAAGAACATATAGCTGTTCTTATGTTGAGCCGACAGACAGCGGCGGAATTCAGGTAAAAGTCGCAAACCTGACATTTGTAACAAGTTCTATGATCGCCAGTACACTTTTGACTTCCGGCGTTGAGAACTGTAACGTTGTTGCCGGATCTCCAATTGAAGTATCCGGAACCGGTGCACTGACAGGTATTATGATGGCTTACGAAAAAGCCAGCGGAAAAGAACTTTCCGAAGATCAGAAAGCAACTGCAACAGAAGAGCTGGTAACAACCGGTGACCTCGCCAAGGATCTCGGTCAGGATACAGCATCTGATCTGATCAACGATGTCAAAGAATCCGTTATTGAAGACAAACTGACTGATCCGTCCGATATTCAGGACGCGATTTCTGACGCAGCCGATAAACAGGGAATTACACTGACCGATGACCAGCTTGCGAAAATCACAAGTCTGATGGAATCTATTTCCCAGTACGACTACGATGTCAAAGCACTGAAAAAGACTCTCGACAACCTGGACGGGAAATCCGGAGGATTCTTCAGCAACCTGTGGTCCTCCATCAAAGGCTTCTTTGGCGGAGATGACTCCAACGGCGGAATTATTAACAATACAGATGATGCAGCACTCGGAAATGATGCAATCATCGACAGCACATTAGATGCCGTAAAAACCAAAGCAAACGATGCCATAAATCAGGCAAAAGAGGAAGGACTTTGGGATAAAATCGTAGGATTTTTCAAGGATCTGTTCGGAGGCGATGATACCGAAAACTCCGATAATACAGATAGCACTGACGCAGTCGAAGAAAATACGGACAACAACACCGATACAGGCAGCACTGACAACAATGCTAATAACGACACTTCTACAAACGCAGAATAAAATTAATTCATAACTTTAGCAGGGAGATGGAATACTTAAATTTCATCTCCCTGTTTCTCTTCCACACCTCCCGGCGTAAATCCTATCATCCGCAAGCAATAAGCCAGCGCAGAAAATATAGAGAATCAGCTCAGATTTTAGAACTGTCTGGTGCCTCCGGCAGGGCGCACATTGTCCGGTGGACAATGGTTTTGCGCCGACCGAAACGGAGTGTAGACTT
>UMII01064492.1_pt1 | contig 14284 bp, 10 predicted proteins | sample 1965731 | NCBI WGS metagenome assembly UMII01 (sample SAMEA4836118, study PRJEB28245) | human gut metagenome | biome: gut microbiome; material: fecal sample | place: Denmark | collected 2008
GTCGTTGATAATGTAATTTGCATGTAGTTCTTCTCCTTTATTTCGTTATCTAGCTAATAAGCTCCGGTCTTCTTCCATACAACTTTAAATGTTTTAAATAGGATCACGATATCATTCCATAATGACCAGTTCTTTGCGTACCAAGTATCAAAATAGACACGAGTATCATAACTTACATTATTTCGTCCACTAACTTGCCATAAACCTGTCATTCCGGGTTTTGCCATAAGATAATAATCAACATCATCCTGATAATAAAGTAACTCCTCTTTTACTATTGGGCGAGGTCCTACTAAACTCATTTCACCTTTGAGAACATTCCAAAGCTGTGGCAATTCATCTAGACTTCTAGCTCTTAGCCATCTTCCAATTGGTGTAATACGAGGGTCATTTTTAAGTTTAAAATCTTTTTCCCATTCTAAACGAGCATCTTCATCCGTTGCTAAAACTCTTTCTAAAACCTCATCAGCATTATTTACCATAGTTCTAAACTTCAAGCATTTGAATTCTTTTTTATTTTGACCAATTCTTGAATGCCCATAAATTAGTTTCCCACCATCTTTCTTAATAAGAAAATACAATGGTATACATAATGGAAATAAAAAAATCAAAAGAAAAGAGGCCCCCAATATATCAAAGAGTCTTTTAATGAATCGAGAAGACCGTTTTGCTAAGTTATTATTTACTCGAAACAGTACCATTTCATGGCTAAACAGAAAAGACATATCCGTACCATAAAGCGGAATACCTCGAAAATCAGGAATAACTGAGATAGAACGACAACCTTTTCGAATTAAATAACGCAACCAGAAATCCTGTTTTACTTTATTTTCCTCATCTACAGCAAGAATAAACTGTGTGGTCTCTGGAGAAACTAGCTTGATTAATAACTCAGGGTTATGCCGCATTACTGGCACACCATTAATAAACTCTGACTTATATTCTTCAGTAGTTATAAATAACTTAATATCAAACCCTAAATATGGTTCATTATTTAATGCATCAAATACTTCTTTTGCATTCTTACCATTACCAATAATGATAGTTTCTTTCAAATACCACCCTAATTTGATAAATAAATTTTTGATTAAAACTCGCCCCAAAGGCACTAAAGTAAAAACTAAGAGCCAAGTTATAGACCAAAAATAACGAGAAACATAAAGACGGGAAAAAGCAACTATAGCTAGTTCAATAACAAAAATAATCAATAATGTTCTAAATATTTCTTTTAACTCAAACCAAAACGGCTTGCGATAGGTATAATGACGCAAACGAATCCAAAACCAAATAACACAGCAGCTTCCCATAAGGCTATGTATTAGAATAAAAGAGGAAAGCTGCTCGACGGGAAAATATTGTTCATTTTCTGCACTAATTTCAAGCAAAAATAAAGATGATAAAAATATAGAGATCAAAAAAGAAAAAAAATCTACAGAAAGTTGAAAAAACTTAATAAAATTAGCTCTATTCATGTTACTTATTCCAATATCCTTTATGCATACTAAGTACCTTACACCACTTATAAGGTAGCATATAGTAATAATAACCTAATTTAAAACCAATTAATTTAGCCAATGTAGACAATATTGCCTTAGGAATTAAAAGTGGTGACTTTATAGACAAAAACTTTAATTCTGATAGTACAAACCTTTTCCCCTCAGAAGCAGCCCTACCAAATTTTTGTTGAATCCATTTCTGTTCTTGCTGAAATACACCTGTATCAAAATAACGTTGAAATTCTTGTTTTAGTGTATAGTTATGACTGTGAAATACTTTTGCCTCAGCGCAGTAAGCAACTTTATATCCCGATAAAATCATCTTTGCCGTTAAATACATATCTTCCGCTAGAATAGTGTTATCTGGAAATCCTCCTAGTTTATCAAATACAGATAAGCGGTATGCAGCAAAAGAATTAGACATAAATGCAGTCTTGATACCTAACGCTGAAATATCAGCCATAGTTCTCACTCTGGACTCAGACGGATAATTAAAATAGCGAGTATGAGCAGCTAACGGTGTTGCATTATGATGTGGCAACTGTCGCCCACAAACAGCAGCCACTTCAGGGTCGGAAAAAGGAACTAGTAATTTTTCTAGAGAATCAGGTGAGGCTAAAATCGCATCTTGAGTCATAAAAACTAGTATATCTGCAAAATTTTCAGCAAATCTAACCGCTTGATTACGGGTTCCTCCATGATTAAATTCCGATTGAGGAATTGAAAAAACAGAAAACATAGCATCCTTTGCTAATTTTACTGTATCATCAGAGGAAGAAGAGTCAATCACAATTACTTGATCTGCGGTCACAGACTGAGATTCATAGGCTTTAATCCATTTATTCCATAGATTTCCCGCATTATAGGTTGGGATACATAATAAAAATTTCATTCAGATAGTCTACTCAAAATAAGTGTTTCAACCTCTTATCTTTAATAAAGTTAAAACTTAACTATAAAATTTAATATACAAATAATAAAATACTAGGTATAACTACCTCTTTAAATTTAAGATAGGCTTCTCAAGAAAATGATAAGAAATAATAGATACTAACAGTGTAAAAAACATAGATGTAAAAAACAGTCCCAATGCAGATATGCTACTATCCTTCAACAACACCAATTGCTGAATTGGAAAGCTATAAATATATATGCCATAACTATAATCACCAAATTTAGAAAAAAACTTATACTTAAAAACACATCCTGATAAAATAATTATATATGGAACCCATATAAATAACATGTATTTACCCTTACCTCCATAAAAAGAAAGAACAAGCAATAAACTTAAAAATAAAAACCATCTCAAATCCAATTTAGATGAACCAAGCAATATTTTATCCTTGTATAAATAGAAACACCCACCAGTCATAAAACAATAGAGAAAGCGAACAAAAGAACCATATTCATTTTCAGACAAAACCCAAATTTCACCAACAGGCAAATTAAATAAAAATATTTCTGAATAAGAAAGTAAAGAAAAAATAAATAATATAATTGTAAACAACAACATACTCGATCTATTTTTATATGACAGAGCATAAAATATAGGAAGCATTATATACGCTGCCAGTTCATGTTTTAATGTCCACATTGAACCGTTAATATTATCGACAAAAGTGTTATCAGGAAATGCTCCCTTTATTGTCTAGCTATAATCAAAGATATGGAAACTACCAGCTTTGAGTATAAAAGTTATAATACCGTCTTCGCCATATAAAGAAACTTTAGAAAAAAGAGGTATTATTAGCAAAGAAAAAAATATTAAGGAAAACCAAAATGCAGGAATAATTCTATATAATCTATTTCTAAAATATCTTAAAACACTCTTTGAGTTTTCTAGACTTTGAATCATAAAAAAACCAGATATGGTAAAAAAGGCATACACCGCCATCTCACCTAAACTAGATTGCCCCAATACCATCATTGTGATGAAATCATGTCGAGGTTCTTTAATTAGTGCATAGGAATGATAGAAAACAACTAAAGCTGCCAAAATAAACCTTAGGTCATCAAAATAATTATTCTTTCTATCATAAATATCTCTTAATACTATCGCCATACTTTACAAATCTCTTCAATATAATTTCCTGAGTTCATCTCAATAACTCTCCCTTTTTCATATAATTTCACCCTCTCAGCTGGAGCTCCTAAATCAAAAACTGTAATAGGATATCCTAGTTGCATGATTTCATCCGTAGTATAAGAATAAGTCTCTGGCCAAATTGATGGTATTAAAAATTCAGTAATTTTATATTTTTTTAATAACTCTGGCACATCTTGCTTCTGATAGCTGCCCGTTTTAACAAAAGAATTACTCGTGATATCAAGATCAATGTTTCCAATTAATACAATTTGAATATCAAGTCCTCTATTATCAATATAAGAAACTAACTCTTTAACCACTAAACTCCCTTTAGGCAAATTAATATTACCTAATATGCCAATAACTCGATTACTATCTTTATTTACTTCATCATATATATTGTCAAATGTGCCTTTAATATCATGAGGGACATAAACCAACTTATCTTTAATCTCATAATAAGCAGCTAAAATAATCTCTTCAGACGAATGTGAAAAACATAATACCTCATCACAAGATAATAAAAAACTTCTCCAACTGTCCTGCCATTTTACAACATCAGTTTCTGAACAAAATAACTTAAATTCAGAGTTACTATTCTTAAGGAATTGACTATGCTTTTCTAGATCAATCGGCACTCCTCTATATATATTATTTTCAGTAAGGAGTGTATAACTTGGTGAAATACAGAAATAATCATGCACAGGAAAAATTAATTTTATATTATCTTTTCTTTCTTTTATTTTTAACGCGAGTGATAATATTTCATATACATTAGGAAATGAAACTACTCCATTTAATAAGATCTCATTTATTACAAAAAAATCTAAAACTTTTGTTAATAAATCAAGGTTAATTAGATTAAATTGCTGACTAAATCCACTTGTAAAGAAAGAAATAAAATATTTATTTTTATTGATGTTATAGCTTAAAAAAACAACTCCCTTTTCTTGAGCAAGTAAACTATCTATTTTTTGTTTACAATATAAATTTGCTCCTCCACCTAATTCATGATCAATGATAAGTACATTTTCCTTTGTAATATATTTAAAATCAATAATGCATCTTACTAAAGCACGTAAACCTTCTAACGCATTATTCTTTATTGTTGATTGAATTTGTTCATCATAACTAGGGAATTTACTTAATAAAATTTGATAGTGCTCATTGATATATCTAATTTTATCTTCTGACAGAAATGAACCACCATGCTTATGATAAACAAAAAGATTTGTGATATGCATATTTTTATAGCCAGCATTAATTGCTCTTTGACACCAATCATTTTCTTCGCCATAGCCTTTTCCATATATTTCATCAAACATGCCTATTTCTTTTACTACATCAAAATTAACTCCCATACAGAAACCAACACCAGTTGGCACTTCTAGCATTGTTTTTTCAACATCTACCAATTGAAATATGCTATCTACTTGTTCTAAAGCAAGGTTATTATAAATATCTTTATTATCCATTAAATAATTAGGAAAACTGCAAATGGTTCCTGAATTTGTGAAGGGAGTTGTACTTGCTATATTTCTATCCTTAAAAATAGGATACATCAATCTCTCCAACCAAAATTTAGGTACTTCAGTATCTGTATTTAGAAGTACCATATGATTCTCAACATATTTAGATAATAAATTTACTGTTTTTAAAAAACCTTGATTTTCAATATTTTTAATAAAGGTAATATTAATGTTAGGGTTTTCAGCAATAAAATTCTCAATAAATGGAATAACTCTTTCATCTGGGCTCTTATCATCAGAAATAAGTAGCCTATATGGTAAAGACGTATTTTCTTTAATGCTTAAAAATAACTTATCAAGAAACTCAAACCCATTGTAAACTGGAATAATAATATCTATCGGCTTGCTAATCTCATTATTTTTATAAAATTCTTTTATTTCTATTAAATTAGAATATCCCAACATAGGAAAAATATTATCAAAACATAATGTTTTCTTATATTCCTCTAATTTTATTTGAGATTCTGCTTTTGTCATTACTTTACGGATAGCATATTTAACCCCTTTACTTTTTAACAAAAACATAAATTTTGAAATTAAACTTGGATTATTTTTTAATAAAGAATATATATTATTTACTAAATCAATCCAGCCAATTTCTACTGGCTGAATACATCTTCCCTCTTTCTTACCATATTTTATATAATGCAACAATGGATTTAAATTTGCCTCTTTAACATCTGCATATTTAGTCAAATACGCATTTATATCAAATTTTCTCGAAGGATTACGCCCCTCTCTCCACCCATAATTGAGAAAATGCATAATAGGATCAAGATTAGCATCTTGAACATCTTTATTATTTGCCAAATAGTACTTTTTATCAAAAAGTCTTGAATATTTTAAAATTTTATAATCACTAAGTTTAAATAAATTTTTAACTTTCATAATAAATTGGTAACCTCTCGAATTCTCAATATTATTTAAAATAACTTTTAATCTTTCAATTTCACTATTTTTAGATTTTATTATGCTAGAATACTCTTTCTTCATACTTATAAGTTTATTGTTTTTTCTTAACAAAGATTTTTTGTATTTAGCTAAAAGAATATCAATTTGATTTTCTAAAATAGAAATATCATTTTCAATCTTAGATAGATCACTAGATAATTTTTTATTATCCATTAATAGTCTATTATGTAAATTTAAGAAATTTTGTATTTTTTCTTCAAAAAGAAGATCATTATGAATATAATATTTAAAACTAACAGCAATAGGCTTTTTATTTTTTTGGAAAAAAAAGATAACTTTAGGATCCGTAGATAGCACAAGATACTTACCATCATCTAACTTAATTAAATTTTCAGTGTGATAGTTATCAATATTTTCAACAACATCATCTTCATAAACTAAAGATATAGAAAAGTTAGATATAAGAGTAGGCTGATTAGATGGATCGAACCTAAATTCATTAACTTCATTTTCTATTTCAAACAAAAGCTCAATAAAACCATTAGAAATAATTTTCTTTCTAATTGAATTATTTTCAGAAAACATCCCATCTATTTTGTGAAACAACTGAGCAAAATTATCACCTAATATTTTCTCTAAATAATACTCTCTTTGACGCTCTGAAATTTTATATAACGTAATAGAATCTACTGTTATTTTATATTGAAAAAAACTTTTTATAATATCATCAACCAAATGACTCATATTATAATTATTCTTAGAATATTCAATTAATACATCTAATTCAGAATTGCTAATATTATATTCTTTTATTTCTGCAAGGATTTCTAAAGCACTTTTTTTCTTATAGGAGTCTCGTCCAGAAAAATTATATTCACCAAGATGATTAATATTGTTAGAATTTACCCAACCTGAACCTCCAAACATATCATAACAATATACAGGAATACCTAACGACAAACAGTACTGTACTGTTTTACCAATACTAATTACTGCATCATAATTTAAAAGAATTTCTGGTGTAATTAATGTTTCTTTAAATCCAACTCCAATGATATCGATTTCTATATCATGGTTGAAACCTATCTGAGTTAATTCCAATAATTCTTGAGGAAGATGATTAGAGATAATCGCAATCTTTCTTACTTTCTCACATTTTTCAAAACATTTTTTTATATTAAAAAAATAAGAAGGTACTGGATTAGGAAATAATCTAATATTTTCTTCAGCTATTCCCATAGAAATTAGCTTCTCTTTAGTTTCTAAAGAATTAGCTAGAAACACAGAAACTTTATCTAAGACAAAAGGAGGGGATTCTAACGGTGTGTATGGTGAGAGAGAAGAAAAAACTACCTTGTTAGCTCTAATTTCTTTATCTAATAAGCAATATTCAAGAGTAATAAAATGATGAGCCCAAATGATATCATAGAACTCATTATTTTTTAAGTTACAAATATTAACTAATCTAATGGCTAATTTTTCAAACTCACAAATAAAAGGTTGGTCTAAATCAAATGCCGCTACAGACACTTCAAATCCTAATTCCCTAAATGTCTTAGCAAGCTCAAACGTCGTTATCTCAGATCCTGTATATTTTTTTATAAAAGAATTAAGAATTAATACTTTTTTCATTTGATTACCCAGTTATGTTTTAATCTGAACTCACCTTCTGCGATAGGAATATTTTTTAAAGAAAGTTTATTTTCCACAACAAACTCAACAATATAGTCTTCTCGATCATATGCAAACATAACATTCGTATCTGAAATAGAAACACTAAAGAAATATTTCCCTGATAAAAAATCATTATCAGGAATATTTAAAATAAATGTTTCATGTTGCTTATTGAAAGTTAAATCATCGCGAATCGTATTTACTAAAGTAACTAACTTTCCGAATTCATCATAAACTAATACACCTATCGCATAATCAGTAATATCTTTATTAAATCCAACTTCAATTGCAAGGTTAATATCATCCCCTGTTTGATAAATACCAGTATCTAGTTTTACATCTTTTATATAAATACTTTTGTTTAAAGTGTTTTTTTCTGTACTTAATGAATTTACAGTAATTTTTTCTTCTTTAAGTGATGACTTCATATATTCTGTATACAAATCACATACAATATGAGCCTCTCCAGAAGTATGCACTTTACCATCTTTTAACCATATTGCTTTAGTACAAAAATTCCGAATACTAGGCATCGAATGACTAACAAATAAAATCGTTCTCTGTTCATTCAACATTGATTTCATTTTAGTGATACATTTTTCTTGGAAGGCCATATCTCCCACACTTAACGCTTCATCAACAATAAGAATATCTGGTTCAACATTAATTGCTGTAGAAAACGCTAAACGTGCAAACATACCACTACTATATGTTTTAACTGGTTGGTATATAAATTCTCCAATATCTGCAAATTCTAAAATATCATTTAGTCTATTATCAATATCTTGCTTGGATAGCCCCATTAACGTACCCTGTAGATAAATATTATCTAACCCTGAATAATCTGGGTTAAAGCCTGCTCCTAATTCTAATAAAGAAGAAATTTTCCCTTGAATGGTAACTTCACCTTCAGATGGTGTCAAAACACCCGTGATAATTTTTAACAAAGTTGATTTACCTGCACCATTTTTTCCAATAATACCAACAACTTCTCCTTTCGATATTTCAATATTTATATCATGAAGTGCATTAAATATTGTATGGTAACTTTTTCTAAAAGGATTGAGAGCCTCTTTTAGCCTATCTTGTGGTTTTTTATATAACTTATATGATTTGCTTAAATTTTTTATTTCAATAGAGATATTGTTCATCTTAAATAACATCCGCAAAATGAGGTCTTAATTTTTTAAAGACATATGCTCCAATAGCAAGAATTGTCAGTGTGATTAGCCAGAACTGAATTGTGAGTTCTATTTTTTCCCAGAAAAATACATTATAAATTAAACTATCCCTATAACCTTCTATAACATAATAGAAAGGATTTGCTTCAACTAAAGGTTTAAACTCTTCAGGCAAAATTTTTATTGACCAAAATATAGGAGTCAACCAAAAACTAAACTGAATAGTCATTGCAACAATTTGTCCTATATCTTTGAAGAAAACTATCACGGAGCTTGTTAACCAGCTTAATCCTAACAAAAAAATAGTAATAGAAAAAGTATAATAGAAAACCTGAAGCCAATATATAGTCGGTGTATATCCATAGTATAGAAACATACCAAACAGAAAAAAAATAAAAAATAAGTGTAATGTTATTGCTGAGATAATTTGAACTATAGGTAATAGAGATACCTGAAACACTATCTTCTTAACTAGGAAATTATTTGCTAAAATAGCGTTAGTTGCAGAAGAAATAGTTTCAGCAATAAAGAACCAAGGAATCATTCCAGTTATTAGCCAAAGAATAAAAGGAAAATTATCTACTGGCTGACTTTTAAAACCGACTTGAAATACAAACCAAAATATAAGTATAGTAATAGCAGGTTGGATAAATGCCCAAAAAACACCTAATAAATTTCCATTATATCTCGCTTGAAAATCATTTTTTGCTAACTTTAATAACAACCCTTTATTTTTAAATAAGCCAGATAAAAAACTAAATATCATATCATTTACTCTGAATTAATAACTAAAATTTAATTGCCTCTACTAATACCTTACCAGCTAAATCCTTTGTTGATAAACTAGGTTTACCTTCTAACGGCCATTCGATCCCAACAATTTCATCATTCCAAATTAAAGAATGCTCTGCTTTAGGGTTGTAGTAGTCTGTACATTTATATACAAATTCGGCTTCATCTGTCATTACATAAAAACCGTGTGCAAACCCTTCAGGTACCCATAACTGGCGTTTATTTTCGGCAGATAAAATCTCTCCGATCCATTGCCCAAAAGTTGGAGAGTTTTCGCGCATATCCACTGCCACGTCAAACACTGCACCAGAAATAACGCGTACTAATTTACCTTGTGTATTCTCTGTTTGATAATGTAATCCCCGCAGCACCCCTTTTACTGATTTTGAATGATTCTCTTGCACAAAAGTACGGTTTGCTACATTTTCTTTAAACCATTCATCGCGAAAGGTTTCCATAAAAAAACCTCGTTCGTCACCAAATACTTGTGGCTCTAATAATTTTACATCAGGAATTTTTGTATCAATAACTCTCATATTTACTCCACATATGCTTTAATATTTTTTAATGCCTTTTGCCAATTACTTGGCTGAATACCAAAAACTTGCTGAATTTTAGTTAAATCTAGGCATGAGTTAGCTGGGCGTTTTGCAGGTGTCGGATAATCAGCAGTAGTAATGGAATTCACAAACGGTGCTTTTTTGAGTACATTTTGTGAAACAGCTTCAGCAAAAATCGTTTTTGCAAAATCACACCAACTGACATACGGCTCACCAGAAAAATGGTAAATGCCATATTCTACATTTAAGTTATTAATAATTCTTTCTGAAATATGGATAAGGGCAGCAGCAATATCACCAGCGTAAGTTGGTCCGCCAATTTGATCAGCTACCACACCTAAAGTATCACGAGTCTTAGCTAAACGAAGCATCGTTTTCACGAAGTTATTACCATGTTCTCCAAAAACCCACGCCGTACGAAGCACAATGAACTTTTCATTAGATTGCGCTACTACTTGTTCACCATAAAGCTTTGTTCGACCATAAACACCTTGAGGATTTGTAATGTCAGTTTCTTTATATTTACCTTCACCCTGACCATCAAATACATAGTCAGTCGAAATGTGAAGAATTGTTGCTCCTACACTTTTTGCCGCTTCTGCTAAAAACTGTGGCCCTTTTACATTAATCGCTTCAGAAAGTTCTACCTCTACCTCAGCTCTATCTACTGCGGTATGTGCCGCCGCATTAATAATAATATCAGGTTGGAAACTCTGAACAGCTTTTTGCACTGCATGTTGATCCGTAATATCAAGCTCATCGCGATCAACAGCCAGGAGTTCATACTTATCTTTTAGCTGCTGAGTCAAGCAATAACCAACTTGTCCATTTGCTCCTGTAATCAAAAATCTTGCCATTTTATTTGCTCTCTTTAATCAAACGGAGTAAATACTGCCCGTATTCATTTTTTGCCATAGGTTTAGCTAGTTTTTCAACTTGTTCTGAAGTAAGCCAGCCATTCCGCCATGCGATTTCTTCTAAACAAGCAACTTGTAAGCCTTGAACTTTTTCAATAGTACGAACAAATGAAGCCGCTTCATGCAGGCTTTCGTGCGTGCCAGTATCTAACCATGCAAAACCACGTCCGAGCAATTGCACGTTGAGTGAGCCATCGTTTAAATACATTTCGTTAAGAGTAGTAATCTCTAATTCTCCACGAGCAGAGGGCTTGACTTGTTTTGCAAATTCTACCACACGGTTATCATAAAAATATAAACCTGTTACAGCATAGTTTGATTTTGGTTCAACTGGTTTTTCTTCAATCGAAACCGCTTTGAAGTTTTCATCAAATTCCACTACACCAAAGCGCTCAGGATCTTTCACTAAATATCCAAACACTGTTGCACCGTGGGGCTGTTTAACTGCCTCTTGCAACATTTGACTGAAGTGTTGACCGTAGAAAATGTTATCACCCAGTACTAAGCAACAACTATCACCATTAATAAACTCTTCACCGATAAGAAATGCTTGAGCTAAACCATCTGGGCTTGGTTGAATTGCGTATTGTAAATTCACACCGAAATCTGAACCATCACCTAATAAGCGTTTGAAACTTTCATTATCTTCAGGGGTAGTAATAATAAGAACATCTCGAATACCCGCTAACATTAATACTGAAAGTGGATAGTAAATCATCGGTTTATCATAAACAGGCAAAAGTTGTTTAGATACACCTCGAGTAATAGGATAGAGGCGAGTACCGGAACCGCCTGCAAGAATAATACCTTTCATAAGGAGACCTTTAAAAGAGCGGGTAGATTCTCTTAAATTTTTATAAATTATTAGAAAACTTCACCGCTTGTTAATAATTAGTTACCTAAACGTTCACGGTTATATGAGCCATCTAATACACGACTCCACCATTTTTTGTTATTTAAATACCATTCTACTGTTTTGCGAATACCTGATTCAAAAGTTTCTTGTGGCTTCCAACCTAATTCTCGGCCAATTTTAGCTGCATCAATCGCATAGCGTACATCGTGGCCAGGACGATCTTTCACATAAGTAATGAGATCTTCATATTTTGCTACACCTTCTGGTTTGTTTGGCACTAACTCTTCTAATAAACTGCAAATAGTACGTACTACATCAATATTTGCTTTCTCATTATGCCCACCAATATTGTATGTTTCACCTACCTTACCTTCTGTTACGACTTTATATAATGCACGCGCATGATCTTCTACAAATAACCAGTCACGAATTTGTTGACCATTTCCATAAACTGGTAATGGCTTTCCATCTAGTGCATTTAAAATCATTAATGGAATAAGTTTTTCAGGGAAATGAAATGGACCATAGTTATTTGAACAGTTAGTCACAATTGTTGGTAAACCATAAGTACGCAACCATGCGCGAACTAAGTGATCGCTAGAGGCTTTAGATGCTGAATAAGGACTGCTAGGTGCATAAGGTGTAGTTTCAGTAAACAAATCATCTGTTCCTTCTAAATCACCATATACCTCATCTGTTGAAATGTGATGAAAACGAAATGCTGCTTTTCTCTCATCATTTAAAGAATTCCAATAAGCTCGAGCTGCTTCTAATAGCGTGTAAGTACCTACTATATTTGTTTCGATAAAAGCTGCTGGTCCATCAATAGAACGGTCAACATGACTTTCTGCCGCTAAATGCATTACAGCATCAGGTTGATGATGTTCAAATACACGTGCCAATGCTTTTGCATCACAAATATCCACTTGTTCAAATGCATAGCGTGGATTATTTTCTACGGATTCTAAAGATTCTAAATTACCTGCATAAGTTAATTTATCAACATTTACCACGTTATCTTGCGTGTTTTCAATAATGTGGCGAACAACTGCAGAGCCAATAAAACCAGCACCACCAGTAACCAAAATTGTTTTGCTCATTTTCATCCTCTTGGTTATTTAACAAATAAAACATTACCCTGTATTCTATTTGAAATAATACTATTTCACAATTAAAGAATACAATACTTATGAAAAAAGTGCGGTCATTTTTGACCGCACTTTCCCTGTTAAACACTAGAATTCCGCTGTTTGTTACTAAGCATAATACATCTCAAACTCAACCGGATGTGGTGTCATATTTAAACGTTCTACCTCTTTACGTTTGATATTAATAAATGCTTCGATAAAGTCTTTGGCAAATACTCCACCCTGCGTTAAGAATTCATAGTCTTTTTCTAATGAATTCAACGCTTCTTCTAATGAGCTTGCAACTGCAGGAATATCTTTTAATTCTTCTGGTGGAAGATCATAAAGATTTTTATCCATTGCATCGCCTGGATGAATTTTGTTTACCACGCCATCAAGGCCAGCCATCAATAATGCAGCAAATGCAAGGTATGGGTTTGCCATCGGATCTGGGAAACGCGCTTCAATACGGATTGCTTTCGGGCTAGTTACTGCTGGGATACGAATTGAAGCAGAACGGTTGCTTGCAGAGTAAGCTAGCAACACTGGCGCTTCAAAACCTGGTACTAAACGTTTATATGAGTTCGTACTTGGGTTAGTGAATGCATTTAATGCTTTAGCATGCTTAATAATACCGCCAATGTAATAAAGTGCGGTTTCAGAAAGGCCGGCATATTTATCGCCTTGGAAAATGTTTTTACCATCTTTGCTTAATGACATATTACAGTGCATGCCTGAACCATTATCACCCGTAATTGGTTTTGGCATAAAGCAAGCGGTTTTACCGTGTTCTAATGCAACATTTTGTACCACATATTTATAGATTTGAGTTTCATCTGCTTTTAAAGTTAAGCTATTGAATTTCGTTGCAATTTCGTTTTGGCCCGCGGTTGCCACTTCATGGTGGTGAGCTTCGATGACTAAGCCCATTTCTTCTAAAATCAAACACATTTCAGAACGAATATCATGTGCCGTATCAATTGGTGCCACCGCACAATAACCACCTTTTTTCAATGGACGATAAGCATTGTTACCACCTTCATATTTTTTGTTGGTGTTCCAAGCGGCTTCAATGTCATCAATGGCGAAAGAAGCGCGGTTCATTGACACATCAAAACGTACATCATCAAATAAGAAGAACTCTGGCTCAG
>UMII01060246.1_pt1 | contig 14232 bp, 2 predicted proteins | sample 1965731 | NCBI WGS metagenome assembly UMII01 (sample SAMEA4836118, study PRJEB28245) | human gut metagenome | biome: gut microbiome; material: fecal sample | place: Denmark | collected 2008
TGAATAGTTGTCGACGGCGCTGAAATCACCGCTCGGCGCTTTCCACGTCACCTTGGCGGTTTTATTGCCACCTGTGACCGTAACATCGGTGGGAGCGGACGGCACCTTGTCCGGTGTGGCTTCGACGGCGGTGGACGGCTTGGACCAGCCGACGTCATTTCGCGCGGCGACGGTGAAGGAATAGGTTTTGCCGTTCTTCAGACCAGTGACCTGGCATGAGGTGACGGCACCGCAATCCTTCTCTCCGGTGGCGGCACCGGTCCAACTGACCTTGTAGTTGGTGATCGGGCTGCCATTGGCGGCACCGGGCGTCCATGTGAGGCTGACCGCGCTGTCCTGCGGTTCCCCGGCTACGGGGGAGAGCAGTGGCGGCTCGGGCTTGTCGATCACGGACACGGTAATCGATGCGGTGACTTCACGATCCTTGGACTTGGTGCCGTCTTGCACGGTGACGAGCACGGTGTTCGTGGAAGCACCCACATCGGATGCGACGGCGATGGTGACGTTTCCGGAGGCATCGCATCCGGCGATGGTGAGTTTGGCGGCGTCATCCGCCTTGCAGCTGATGACGGTCAGCGAGGAATCGGGGAACGGATTGTACGCGCCGGTAAGCACGTTCACGGCATCGCTGGCACCGGCCTTGATCTTCAACGTCTTGTCGCCGACGTGTGCCAGCGGACGGGTCGAAGACACTACGCGCACGGTCACACCGGCATTCACGGTGCCCGCGCCGTATGCGATTTGCACGGGAATGGACGCGGTGGTGCCAGGAGCGGCATCCTTGGTGGCGGAAACCTGCAAGCTACCGGAACGGGACAGGTTTGCGGTGATTTGCCTGGATGATGAGCTTCCACCGGAATACGTGTATTGCTTTTCGTCGTCATACACGCCGGACGGTGCATGGGTGAGCGCCGTCAGATCAACGGTCTTGGGGTCCGCGCCCGCCTCGACATCAATAGTGGAGGACGAGAACGTGGGCGGCGGCACATCGCGGCCTATCACCGTGATCTGGAGAGTGATCACTGCGGAATTGATGATCTTGGTCTTATCCGATCCCTGCTTGCCATCCACAGCGGTAAAGGTAATGGAGGCGGGGCCTGCGTAGTCTTTTGCCGCAGTGAACTTCAGGGTCTTGTCGTTCACGTAGAAATCGGAGTTGGAAGCCTTGGTGGCGCTGACGGAATCAGCGCTTTCGATATACGGTTCCTTGCCGGCGCCGACGCGGACATAGTCATTGATGTTGATTTCAATGGTCTCGCGCGAGTTGACCTTCAATTCCGGTGCCTTGGGACGCAGCGTGGGCGGAAAGACACCATAGGCCGGTACCTGGATGAACGCGGTGGAGGTGATGTTGTATTTCGTATTGGTCACCGTGTAAGGCACGGCTCGCGCCTGTGACGTCAGGTCGACGGTGATGGTGGTCGAATGCTCGCCGCCCCTGACGTGAGCGTGAGCGCTGGCGGAGGGATGCACGCCGACCTTGAGCTCATTGGCTGTGCCGGAAGGATTGGCGATCCACTGGGAAACATCCACATCCACGGACTTCTTATCGATGGTGGCGGCGGACGGCACGCGATAGTCGTAGGCGGTAGGCGGCTCGATGGCGGCATTCGGATCCACGTTTACCGTGAGGGTGGCCGTATCGGACAAGCCGGCCTTGTCTTTGACCGTGTAGGCGATATAGTCGGTGGTGGCGCTGTCGGGCGTGGTGAAGGAGAGCATATTGTCTTTCACGCTCACCCTGTCGAGACCTTGGACCTCGACATGCTTGTCGACGGTCAGATTGGTGTTGTCGCCGGAGATGTCGTTCTGCGCGACCGGCACGGTTGCGGCCGTATTGGGCCTCAACGTGATTTCGTCATCCCTGGCGTATACGCCGGAGTCGGACGATCCTTGGAATACGCCCACGCGGATCTGCGCCTGTGCGCGCTGACCGGTCCAATCCTCCACGGCATAGGAGAAGGTGTCGGTGCCGGACGAATCCGGATACGCTTCATAGACCAAGTAGTCGGAACCGACTTCGGATATGCGGCCCAGCGTGGGTGCCTTGTTGCCCAGACCCAACAGCTGATCGTCGTCGCCATCCGTGTCTATGCCGGTCAGTGTGATGGGGATGCGGACCTTCTGCCCGGCGGCAACCTGCGCTTCGGCGTCATGCGGGGTTGGCGCGGCCTTGCTCGCTGCGTCGCTCTTATGCACGGTAATGGTGATATTGGCGGAAGCCACATTACCCAGATTGTCTTCAACCGTATAGGTGATGGGGAAGTTGCCGGTCTCGCTGGATGCTTGGTAGCGGACCGTGTCTCCAGAGACGAAGGCCAGACCCTTGAACGTCCCCTTGTCGTATTGCAGGTTGTTCTTGAGTTTGACCGTGGTGCCATCCGAGTAGGCCACATGGTCAAGCACATCCACGGACACGATGCCGTCGGTACGCACCTGGGCATTGATATTGCTGGCCTTGGGCACTGAATTCGAGGTGGCCAGAGCCGGCGGCTGCAACACGATGGTGCCCTTGGCGGTTCCGGAGGCGTTGGCCACGGTGTAGGTAAGGGCGACGGGCTTCGTGGGCACCTGACGCGCGGTGATATACACGCGCTTATGGCTGACGAGACCAACCTTGATGCCGGAGTCGGCCGGTGCGCTCACCGTGGTGACGGACAGCACACCGCCCATCGGATCGACGTCATTGGTGAGCGGCTCCACAATGGCGGTATTATCCGCGCCAAGCAGGGCGACATCGTTGGCGGCAACCGGTTTGGCGGCCTCGCCGGTGGCAGGCTGCACCTCGACTCGAGCCAATCCGGTGGCCGGAATCGAACCTTGAGTAATGATGTAGGGCACATAATAGGTGCCGGGATTGGTGGCCTTGAACGTCAACGACATATCCGCCGCATTGGTGGTCGTCGAAGCGCCGTTGGGCGTATCCACCTGAGTCAGTTGTGCCGGCTGCAAGGAAGTGCCATGCACATAAGAGGACAGCTTGACGACGGTATCCGTGTTGGGAACGGTGGTTTTCGCTACCGGGTCGATGACCGCGGCCAAGGTGTTCGCGGGCTTGACCGAGAAATACACCATGCCGGTGCCGGTTGCCGTGCCGTCGGAGACGGTGACCTCGACGCCCACACGTCCCGACGCCAGCGCACCGGTGTTGAACGTAAGCTGGCCGTCGGCTCGGGTGGACACCTGCACCTGGTCGGTGTTCTGGGCCACAGCGGAGACCAGAGTGAGCGGGTCTCCATCCGGATCGTTGAAGCTGCTCAGCGCATTGGCGGTATAACTGGCTCCCTGCTCCACATCGATCTCGGGAGGAGTGTCGAACTGTACGGGAGCGTGGTTGCCTCCATCATTCAGGGTTACGGTCACCGTGGCGGAAGAGGTCTGGCCGCGACCATCGGAAATATCGTAAGTAAAGGTAACGGTGCCTGCGGATGCGGCGGAGGCATCGAGTTGCAGATACCGGCCGTCGTAAATCGGCGAAATGGTGACGTCTTTGTTGTTTGGTGCGCCAACCTTGGTGATTTTCAGTACGGAACAATCGGTCTGCTCGTCATTGCGCAGCGCGTCGAGAATCTGTTCCGAACCGGCTCGTGCGCCGATTTCATCATCCTCGGCTTTGATTTGGCCGGATTGTGCGGAACAGGTCTTGGAGAAGTCGTGGTGGTTGTTGGCCGAGTCGTTGTTCTGCTGTTCTTTCTCGGTCTGCTCGGTCTGTATTTTGTTCCACTGTATTTTGATGACTTTGGTGGAATCCTCAGGGTTCCACACATTGCCGTTAACCGTGTCGTTGAGCACCACAAGGCGATGGTTGGTGCGGAACACCAATTCGGAAGTAGTATTGACGGATTCGAGGGTTTGCGGCTTGACGCTGGTATCCGTGGGGGAGCAGGCGCGAATGTAGTTGCTGGCCTTCTGGCTCCAAGCCGAGTACACGCAGCCCTTGGACGATACCGGTCGTGCTGGATTCGCCTTGCCCCCGTTGGCTATGAAATTCGCCTTGGCATTGGACTTCAACGGGATAAGCGCAAGGCCTCTCGGTGATGCCGCGGCCACCCAATCGGACTGTATGTCATCGGTGGGAGGCTCCTGAAGGGTGAGGGTGCCGGTCGTGTCGACATCGACGCGGCCGCCCTTGAATATGACGGTTTTGCCGGTTGCGATTACCGGCGTGCTCCCGATGACGGTAAAGCTTTCAACGGTCTGCTGCTTGCCGTCGGTCAGCGATTCGAGGGTTTTGGCCTTGGCGCTGCTGGGATTGTCAAGACGCAGCACCATACCGTCGGATGGACGGTATCCGTAGACCTTGCCATCGTGGGTTACTGCGATGCGCCCGCCCTCGCCCAGCTTTATTTTCGGATCGGAAGTGGTGGGGGTCACGGAATCAAGGTTTTCCGACAAGCCGGTCCACACATTGCCGGTCTTCTCGTTGATCAGGGCTGCGGTATCCCCGCCGACCACAGTGGTGGTGTTGGCTTTGATGTCGGTCTTGACACCGGTGCTGACCGTGGATGCCTTGATGGTGGAGGCTTTGGTCGTTTCGGTCAGGATGGTGTCGCCATTATGCTGTGCGATGTCGAATCGTGGGGCGGAGGAGGAGACGCCGGCGTCGGCCTCCTTGTTCTTTACGTTGAATCGTGCGGCCTTCTGGTTTTTCAGCGAAGTGACCCATACGGTGCCATCGTCCAGTTGCACATGGCGGCGCGTGACGGTGCTCATGATCACCGCGCCGGCAACAAGTCCCAGAAGCAGCAGGAGCGTGATTACGGGAACCGTCCACGTATGCCCTCCGGAGGGCATAAGGCGGCGCAAAGCCGCGCTGATGCGTCGGCGACGATCGTATGACTGGGACGATGTGGCCATCTGAACTCCCTGACCCCTGTTTTCTCTGGTTGCTGGTGTAATGACAACGCTTTACGGTTCCAATACCTGCCGTTCCTGTTGTCCATTTGGTGAATTCGCCGCTGCTGGGCGCACGTCTGATGCGATACGCAATGCCAGGGTGGCATGCCCGGCAGTGGCGAGCGGATCATTCTTGCGGCTTGGCCGCACAGGCGATGGCGGGGCTGACGGACATCTGGCGGTTCTTGCGCACAATGGACACCTGAATGCAGGTCTGCGAGCCTTCCTGCGCGTTGACGGTCACCGTGGGATCTGACGTTGTGACGGTTTGCGCGCTCTGGTCGGTATTGCTGCCCTGCACTATGGCCCACGCATAGGTATCACCGCTTTGCGGGTCTGGATTCGTCCAGGTGAACGTCACGGATGACCCATCCGCCGCATAGGTGCCGTTCAGATTCTCCGGGGAAGGAATCTGGGCGTTCGCGGTATCGGTGATCACGTCATCCTGATTATTGCGGTTGTTGTCATCATCCTTGGTGCCGGGCGTCGCCACCTGTTTGGTATCTGATCCGGTGGCGCTGTCCATGCGGGGAACGACCACGAAGGCGAATATCAGTGCCGCTGCGGTGATCGCCGCAAGTATACCGACGGTAATACCCACCGGTTTGACCCATCGCCGTGACGAACGGGTGATCTGATCTCGCTGGTCCGTGGCCCGGCGCCGACGCTCGATGTCTTTGGGATAGGCCGGCATCCCTTCCACGGTAACGGGAGTGGCATGCCCGAAATATGCGAATTGCACACGCTGCATGGCACGTGCGAACTCCAACGCGGAGTAGTACCGCTGGTCGGGGTCCTTGTTCAGGGCCCGGCGCAGCACCGCTTCCACATCGGCCGGCACGTCGGGGCGGTTGAGGCGAGGCAATGGCTGGTTGACGATCAGCGAAATCAGTTCCGATTGCGAACGCGGGTGATAATCGTGCTGGAATGGCGAGCAGCCGACGAACATGGCGTACAGGGTGGCCGCCAGTGAATAGATGTCGGCGGCTTCCGAACCATTGGTCAGATGCTGAAGCACCTCAGGCGGTGCCCACGGCGGCGAGAATCCGGTTTCGGTGCGGTCATACACATCGGTGGAGATACCGAAATCACCCAGAACAGGCAAGCCCTGCGAGGTGATGAGAATGTTGCTGGGCTTGATGTCGTGATGGATGATATTGCTGCGATGCGCGGTGAACAGCGCGCTTGACAGCTTGATGCCGAGGTCGAGTACCTGCTCGCAGGTCATGGACCGGGCCTTCATGATGCTGTTGTAGGTGCCGCCCGGCGCATATTCGATGACGATGTAGCCATGGCCATCGGAGGTGACGCCGGCACCATATACCGGCAGAATGTACGGGTGGGATGACAGCTTGGCCATGAAGTTGGCCTCGCGGTTGAACAGGGCAGCGGCCCGTGGGTCAAGGGTTTTGGCGCTGACCTTTACCGCCACCGGGCGTGCGGGCATACGCTGGTTATATAGGTACACCGTGGCGGTGGCACCGCTTCCCAACATCTGGACGAAATCATATCCGGGCAGCTTCGGCGGTCTCATCGGAATGTTGTCCATCTGTTCCCTCCCTCCTTGGAAAATGCGCTCTCCCTGCATTCGTTCTACAGGATACCGTCAAGGGTACGATTCTTCGTCGGGTTCGGTAAAATTTTTCCCTCTGTGACGGTCGGGTTTAGGCTGGAGCCATGATGACGAGACTTGAACCTGGAACAGTGCTGGACGGCATCGACCGTGATGGAGCGGCGAGGCTGATTGTCGGCACGCCTGGAAGCGGCAAAACTGAATTCGCCTTATCGGTGTTGATGGCGGGGCTGCGCCGCTACGGTGGCACGCAGGCGGTGATGGCCGTATCCGGCCGTGTGGCCGCCGACGCATTGGGCAATCGGGTGATTCGTGAGCTCGGGTTTTCCGTGCAGGCCAGGCCGGTTACCACGCTGGGTGCCGTGGCATTCCGGGCCATATCGGCTTCGCGCGAGGGAACTGGATTGCCGTCGCCTCGATTGCTGAACGGTGCGGAACAGGATGCTTTGCTGCGTCAAGTCATGGCCGTGCATCTGCGCCATGCCGTAGCGGGAGATGATTGCGGCACCTGTGATTTGCTACGCGTCTACTTTGCCCAGGATGACTGGGCGAGACTCATACGCGATGCCGGTGCCGGCGAGATGCCCGGCTCGGCCGCTTCCGCACAATCAAGCCTCTCGCAACAAGGGTCGGATTCGCCGTCTCCGACGTCGGCAGGCGGCTCGACCAGCGCGGATAGGTTCACGCGAGGTATTTCAGATGCGTTTATCAGCCAGTTGCGCGATATGCTGGCCCGATTGGATGAGCTCGGTGTAGGCGTTCACGAAGAGCCACGTCTCTTGGACGCCGTGACGGAGGACGCGCGATTGTCGGTGCAATGGCGTTTGGCTTTCGCGTTGCGCCGTGAATATATTGCAGCCCAAAGCGCGGTATATCCGGGGCAATACCGTTTGGATGCCTCGTATTTGCTGGTGGCAGGCGCTCGTGTGGTGCGTGAGGCATTCGCCGCCGATCACGCGGATGATTCCGACCGGCCTATGTGTGTGGAGGCGTTGGGCTTGCCCCGGCTGCTGGTTGTGGATGATGTTCAAGACACCACGCTGGCCGGCATGCGCTTCTTGGAGGAGTTGGGGAATGCCGGCGTCAAGTTGGTGCTGGTCGGCAACCCGGATGAATCGGTGCAGACCTTCCGCGGATCGTATCCGGAATATCTGATGCGCCGTGCCGTGGAAGGGCGGCTGAAGGCCAAGGAAGAACAGCTGGTTGGCGGCAGTGCCGTCGCTGATCAGTCGCACATGACGATGGCTGATGTGATCGCGTCTCGTATTTCGCTGTCGATTCCCTCGCCGGAAGACGAGCCGCTGCCTCCGGCCGAGCGTCCCGGCAAGCTGACCGCCATACTGGGCGGAGTCGATGCAGCGAATTATCAGGCGGACGGCACGGTGACCGCCGGCCTGTACCGATCCTCACGTGAGGAGCTGGATGATGTGGTCTGGCGCATCAAGCGGGCGCATCTTGACCGGCATATTCGGTGGAACGACATGGCGGTCATCACCCACGACAATGCCGCCGTGCGGCTGTTCGGCGAACGACTGCGCCGAGATGGTGTACCGGTGCGGTATTCGTCGGTCACCCGTCCTTTGAAGGACGAGACTTTCGTGCAGGGATTGTTCGCGCTTGTGGAGCTTGCCCGATTGCGTGCCGAGGGGATGGCGGAATGCCAGATGACGTTGGCTTCCTGCGCGGCATATATAAGGACTAGAGTGGCCACGTTGATGAACGGCCCGTTGGTGAGTGCCGGGGCCAAACCCGGTCAGGGGCGTCCCGCAAGGCTTGCGCCGATCGAATCGGCCATGGGGTCGTTGGAGTCGCTGGCGCATCTCGCCACGGATGATGCCATGCTGACCTCTCTGACGACGGCATGGGAAACATTGCGTGAAACATACCATGAAACACGGCGTGAAACAGGTCGTGAAACATCCTCGTCAGTGGTTTCGACGTCAGCGGTTTCGTCGTCAGTGACTTCGTTGCCAGTGTCTGTCGAAATACTCGGTGAACCGTCCGGCGATGACTTGGCCTTTGGCGTTGACGCGCTGTACGTGATGCTTGCCATTGATGATGCCGCCGCGCCGGCGCAGGCTGCGCTCGCATCCATCCACGCGGTGCTCGGCAACGACCCTCAGGCCCGCGCTTTTGCGAACCTGTGGCATCTGGTGGGCAGCGTTGCTTCCGGCTTGGAGCGGCTGCCGGCAAGCCAGCGCGTACAGCCGCGCTATGCGCTGTCTGTTGCGTGGAACGCCACCGGTCTGGCACCGGTCTGGCAGCGTGCGGCATTATTCAACACGGCAGAGGGGCGTACGGCCAATGACCGGCTGGACGCGGCAATGCGCCTGTTCCAGTTCGCCGATGATTCCACCGCCAGTCGAGACATCACGTCATTCATGGCACAGGTTCGGGGCATGGAAGTGCAGGCCGATTCCTTGGCCCACATAGGACCGGTGGAAGACGCGGTGACATTGACTACGCCGGCAGGCGCGGCCGGACGCCACTGGGAATATGCGTGGATACCGGTGGTCCAGCAAGACGTGTGGCCGAACCTCGCCGGGCGCAACACCATGTTCGGTGGTGAAGACCTTGCCGAGCTCGTGCTGAGGGGAGCGCTTGAAGAAAGCGACAAAACCGGGCATGATCCGCGGTTCGCGGCTGTATTGTCGGGCGAGAAGAAGAGTTTCCTGGTCGCGCTGACCCGTGCACGGCGAATCATGATCAGCGCGGTATGGAACGACAGCATGAGCCCCTCGGACTTTCTCTTCGGGTATCTGCCGGAATACTATCCGCGCAACCGGCAACAGGCGCCTTTCACCACAGTGGGGGCACATGCGGGATTCGCCGAATATGATCTGGCCGGATTGGACGCCGACCCACGTGGGTTGGTCAGCGCCGCCCGCGCGGTTCTGGCCACTGCTCAACCGCAGCAGGCTGCCGCAAAGGACGCCGCGATTGCGTTGACACTCCTGTTAGAGCATGGTGTGCGCGCCGCAAATCCGCAGAGCTGGGCGTTTGTGGAATCGCCGGCCCAATCGGATAGCGCGTCATCTGGCGGTGCGTCATCTGGCGATACCTCATCTGACAGTGCCTCATCCGACAGCGCGTCATCTGGTGGTGTACAGCCTGACGGTATCCAAACAGGGAAAGGCAAGACGGATGCGCAGGCCGCGCCCATGGTCACCTTATCTCCATCGGCGGTCGACAGCCTATGGGCGTGCCCGGTGTGCTGGATGCTGGAGAACCGGTTCGCCGGTCCTCGCCCCAGCTCCGTGGCCACCAGTTTCGGAACCCTCATCCATGCGGTTGCGCAGCAAGGCAGCGAGGAAGGGCTGGACCATCTTTCCCACAATGCCCAGGCGTTGGCCGCACTGGGCTTGGACTCCACGGCCGGCACGGAACGTCGCATCGAGGCTGTCTCGGCGCGGCTTAATGCCATCTATCAGAGCAAACGTCCTGATCCGAATGCCATAGCCGACACCCGGAACCGCTATGAGGCCACCCGTAAGGACGAGTCCGCGGCGGATACCCTGCGCAACATCGCCGATTACTTTGTGCGCAGCGACGCCGATCCGGAAACGTATCTTGGCAAGAACTCCAGCAACTTCAGCATTGGCGCATTGGCCGGTGCCGAATGCGAACGGGAGTTTGCCGCACGATTCGATGTGCGTGACATACTCGACGCATACAATGCCGTGCCCGGCCTGCACCCAATCGGTCGGAACACGCTGGTCCGTCTGATGGGAGCACTGGTCGGAGGGTGGCCGGAAGGCATGGACGAGCATCTGACCGTGAGACTGTCCGGGCGCATCGACCGTATGGAAACCCGCGTACTCGCAGACGGCGGCGAATGCATTCGCCTCATTGACTACAAAACAGGCAGAACGCCCACGGTCAAACAGATTTTCAATGATTTGCAGCTCGTGTGCTATCAGCTTGGCCTCGTGTTCCCCGAAGACGGGCCGCGCGGTGCCAAGGCACTTGCCGCAATGCCGCATATCAGCCAAAGCGCGCTATTCCATGTCGGGCAGAATGCGGCACCAGCCAGAAGCTACGCTCCGGAAGGTGCCTTCCAGCCGCCGCTGTTCACTGATGGCTCGTTGAATGCCGAACCGTTCACGCCCCGATACTGGTATAAAGACCCCAACCGTTTCTTCGACATACCCGCCATAGATCCGGCTACTCCTCCCGAAGGTGTGAGTGCCGAAGCGTGGGCGCAATTCGCCGCGCTCGCCGGTACGCAGACGTTATGGTCGCTGACCATGATCGCCCGCGTATTCTATGCCGCGGCGGCCAGCAGATCAGCCATCATCGAGGCCCATCCGCAAGACACCCATATCGGATTCTGCCGTATGAAGAACGTCTGCCCTGCCTGTGCAGGCCAGATCGACACGATTTTCGAAACGAGGCAAGCATGAGCACGTTCACTCCCAGTGCGGAACAGGCCGCCATCATCGATGCGCCAGTCGATGCTGACGTATTGGTGGTTGCCGGTGCCGGTTCCGGCAAAACCTTTACGATGGCCCAACGCATCATCGCGCTTATCAATCGAGGTGTGGCACCTGAACGCATCCTGGGCCTGACCTTCACACGCAAGGCCGCAGGCGAACTGCTGGAACGCGTCTCCGCCGCAGTGGCCGGTGATATGGCGGGCTCTACGACCGCCACGGTGTCTGATCGGGCATTCCTCAAGCCGGCCATTTTCACGTATGACGCCTTCTTCCAGACCATCGTGCGCCAATATGGACTGCTTGTCGGATTCGATCAGAACACGCAACCATTGAGCGCAGCCGGAGCGCTTCAACTGGCCACCGAAGTCATCGACAGTCACATGGATCTGGCGTTCAGTGAGGATTTTGGCGCCTTCTCCAGTTTGGCGAACCGTGTTCTGGCGTTGTCGGATGCCATTGGCAGTGCCATGATCGGTGCCGGCTGCACCAGCTTCGATGATGCGATCAATCGAGTACGGCAATGGGATTCGGCATTCATCAATCGATTGCAACAAGCCGTTGCAGATGAACCCATGCCCGAGGACGAGCCGAAAATCCCCAAGATCAAACGACTGAAGAAAGATACCGACGCCAGCTGGCAAGCCAAGCTCGATGACCGTGCCGAACATTTGCACGCCCGCTGCACCTATCATTGCGGTGCGCTGCTGGAGACCACACGCAAACGCGATATTCTGCTCCAGCTGGTGGAGGCCTATGCCCAAGCCAAGCGGGAACGCAATATGGCCGAATTCTCCGACTTCACCATTGCCGCGTATCAGCTTATCGAGCGCTTCCCCTCCATCGGAGAGCGTACGCGCCGCAGGTACAGCCACGTGCTGCTCGACGAATATCAGGACACCTCCACCACGCAGGCCGCTCTGCTGGCAGCACTGTTCCACGTGGATGCGTCACAGAGGTCCGCCGTCAACGCGGTGGGTGATCCGTTCCAGTCGATTTACGCATGGCGTGGTGCCAGCCCTGGTGCATTCCGTATGTTCCAGCAAGATTTCCACCTGTCTGCCGGATACAAGCCATTCCCGCTGTCCGTCACCAGGCGAAACAGCCGTATAGTGCTCGAAGCCGCCAATAATCTCACGCTGCCGTTGCGCTCCAATCCGTCGCGTCCTTCCAGCTCATTGATGCGTGAGGTCGATGTCTCATCGCTCGACCCCATGCCTGATGCCCCCGAAGGAACATTGGGAGTACTGGGCTTCGCCACGGCCGGGCAGGAGATCGACGCCGTAGTGCGTTTCTGCAAGACGGCCATCGCACGGCACCGTTCCGCAGCCGAACAACAGGAACAGATGCCGGGCGAACAGAAAGCGCCGGTCGCCGTGCTGTTTCGGTCCAAATCACATATGCCCGAATATCAGGCGGCATTGGAACAGGCCGGATTGACCACATTCGTGGTCGGCTATTCCGCGCTGTTGGAACGTCCGGAAATCCGCGATCTGATGGCGTTGCTGCACGTGGCCGCCGACCACACCGATACGGGATCGCTGATGCGCTTGCTGGCCACGCCACGATTCACCATGTCCGCAGCGGATTTGACCATGTTGGCCCGTTTTGCTGAAGAACAGAACACGGAACAACGCTTCCAAGCATTGGTGCAGGCCGGCCTTGCCCAACCGGATACACCAGCGAATGAATGGGCGGCTGTGGTGCGTGAGTACCGCGATCAGGTGGCCAATGCGGTATTCCTGCCAGACGTATTGCTACGCGGCGACCTGGTAAAACTGCTTGAACGGTTGAGCGCACACGGGCGCAACGCCATAACCCGGGCCGCGGTGATGCTCCGTCAGGTGCATGATGCCGTCGGGCGGCCACTGGGCGACGTGATTCGCGCCGGCATAGAAGCGTTGGATCTTGACATCGACACCGTATTGGCCGGTGTGCTGCATAATCCGCAGCACCGCGCCAATCCCGCTTTGGCGCATATGCCTATGGATGCGATTGTGGATTTGGTGGATACGTACACGCAAGAGATTGCCGCTGAGCAAACTCCCTCGTTGCATGGGTTCATCACATGGGTGGATCATCTGGCTTCGGTGGAGGATGAAGCCGCCAGTCTCCCTGACGCTCCGGTGGATGTGGAACTGATGACCGTACACCAGTCCAAAGGGTTGGAATGGGATGCCGTTGCGGTAGTGGGGCTTACCGCCGTCGGATTCCCCAGCAATCAGGGCGACCATCTCAAGATCGTGCTGGACGAGCACCATACGGGAGGCACCGAGCAAGGTCACTGGACCGCACCCGAATATCATGAGACCGCCGACTCCTGGCTCACCAACCCCACCGCCGTACCCGTGCCTATGCGTGCCGATGCCGGCATTCTGCCGCGATTCCCCCATGATGCCGATGTGGAAGCCGACCCCATCGCATCGTTGGCGGCTTTGGATGATGTGGAGCTTATTGATGATGAAGTGTTCGGCTCCATGCGCGAATTCGGCGATGGCGTGGAAGAAGTGGATGCATCCGGCTGGTATTTGACGCAGGCGGAGGAATATGGGCGCCGGCTGCATGCCGACGAACGTCGATTGATGTATGTGGCGCTTACCCGTGCGCGAGAAGATGCCCTGATGACCTATTGCGCCTATACGGGCGAATCCGGGCGGGACCCGTCAGTGGTGCCCAAAGGCTCTCGCGCCGCTCAGCCATCCAATTTCTGGCTTGAAGTGCATGACGCGCTCCAAGCCCGTGAACATGCGATATCGGCTCAGGACTGTGTGGAACGGCTGCAAGCCGCCAATGCCGGGAAGCCCATGCTGATCTCGGCGCAAGGCGAAGCGATTGCCACTCCCGAAGGGTTCTTTATCGGAGAGCATGCCGCGGCATACGGTGACGCCGTGGTGGGGGAGGCATGGCAGACGCCGATTACGCAGACGGATGCCGCTGTCGAATTGCCGTGGCCGGCTACCCTCAGCGACGCAGTGCATGAACAGCTGTCACGTGGCATCGATGTTATCGCCGCAGATTCCTCGTCACTTGAGCAGCACCAAGACGCCGGTCCACTGCTGCAACGGGCGCAATTGCTGGTGGACGACGCCGATTTGATGGCCGATGCCGCCAGCGGCCAGTCGCTTGATGAGGCAGTCAAAGCCAAGGCGCAACGCGTTCTGGCTGCAGGACGCCAGAACGTGACAAGCCTGCAAGCCCGCGTAGGTGGCATGAACGAACGGGAGGAGCGCCTCTACTGGCGTAGCATTATCCGCCCGATTCCGCGCATATCGTCTCCGGCGGCCGAGGCCGGCACGCAGTTCCATGCGTGGGCTGAGCAATTCATCAATG
>UMII01036963.1_pt1 | contig 14034 bp, 10 predicted proteins | sample 1965731 | NCBI WGS metagenome assembly UMII01 (sample SAMEA4836118, study PRJEB28245) | human gut metagenome | biome: gut microbiome; material: fecal sample | place: Denmark | collected 2008
ATTGCCGAGGACGAGAACGGACAGCCGTGCGCGTACTGCCTGCTGGCGCTCACCTGGTCGAATGAGGCGGGCGGTCTGTGCGTCTGGCTGGAGGAAATCATGGTGGATGACGAGCGGCGCGGCAAGGGCATCGGCAGCAGGCTCATCGCCGCGGTGCATGAAAAGTACAACACAGCCGCGCGGTATCGTCTGGAGGTAACGGAAAGCAACGTGCGGGCAAGTGCCCTCTATCACATGCTCGGCTTTGAGGATTTGGAGTACAGGCAGCTTATCCTCGATACGCCGCCGCTCGGCTAAGCAGATTGTTGGTATTTTTGTCACAAACTTGTTACAAATTACCTCTTGATTTTGTGCACTAAGCGCACTATAATAAAGGTATTAAAAGGAAGGAAGGTGGGTCCGATGGACAGTGAAATTCAGCAGTACGCGGGAGATATCCTTGCACATCCGCGTTTTCAGCAGCTTCGCACGTTCTGTCACCACGGACTGGACAACTCTGTGTATGACCATTCCGTTGCGGTAGCAGAAGCAGCCTGTCAGATCGCCCGCCTGATGCGTCTGTCGGAGAGCGAAACGACCTCGGTTGTCCGTGCCGCGCTGCTGCATGACTTTTTCGGCTATGACTGGCACGGCGAGCGCTTCCGCCGTTATCTGAGCCATTTTTCCGGCGTGCATCGCATTGCACACATGCACGGGTTCATTCACGGCCACATCGCAGCCGACCGCGCCAAGCATACCTTCGGTCTGTCCGAGCGGGAGTGCGAAGCCATTGCACGGCATATGTTTCCGCTGGCGGCCATGCCGCGCACGCGAATCGCGTGGATCATCACCGTGGCGGATAAAGCCGTGGCGTCCAAGGAAATGACCGCCGCTGTCGGCGGTTACGTCTCGCACGCGTACCATAAAATTTTCGCATAAAAAGCACCCGATCTCCATTGTGTCTGTTGGAGATCGGGTTTTTGTTATTCGTAGATGGAGTCGATGATGGATTTCATTTCGTCCACTGATACAGGAGCGGAGATGAGCACCTGATAGTTTTCTGTTAAGGAAACGGCATTGATCTGCTGCAAATTATGCATAATATACCATGTTGTATTTTCTTTGACATATTCAAGTACGGGTCGATCGTCTTTTTCAATCGTTCCGCTCGACGAATCCGTGACTTTGGAAATCATCACAAACATTTCAGAATGTTTAGTATGATCCTCATACTTTGCAAAAATGCTATCTTCACCTAACAAATAATCCTTTGTCATTTTAATATACGCCTGCTCATATCCATACGGCAGCCATAATGGAGCCATTTTTGTTTTAATTCCCAATGCTGATAAAGTATCTGCTAAGGTCGCATTTTCGATATTAAACCATTCAGTCATATGTCCATCGTCCCAAGCAGAATCGCTCTTTTCTAAACCAACATTCGATAAATCTGTATCCGGCAAATCGGCATATTCCGGTAATGGCTCACTCTTTTCTGCTGGCTCTAAGGTTTGAGCATACTCTTCTATTGAAGAAGTATTATTCTCGGGCAACGCAGTATACGTTTCATGGTCATAATCCGGCATATTAGTGCGATCATCCCATGAACCATCAGGATAATAGATGATTTTTCCATCTTCTGACGTAGCAAAATCATCATGGTAAAAGCCGAATGTTTCCGCACCCCACATCGCCGCATAGTCGAACGGATTGTGTCCGGTAGCCAGCGCAAACACGGTTCCTGCGGCGAAAACAGCCGCCGCGACAACAAAAACGCGGTAGCACAGCCGCCGTCCGCGGTGCGGCTTGACGAAAAATTCCTTATGGTCGGCCTTGAACTTTTGGAGTGACGCTTCGGTGTCGATTTCCGGCGCGTCCGTCTGCGTCTGCAAATACTGCTCGAGCGCAGGCAGAGCCGCATCGCCGTTTTCGCAAACGTCGTCCATCAGCCGGAACAGCTCGTCAATCTGCTTAGAATCCTGCATTGTCGTCACTCCTTTCCATAAGTTCGGCGCAGTGCCGCCGTGCGCGGCTGTACTGGCTGCGGCAGGCGGTCTCGGAAATGCCGAGTTTTTCCGAAATGGTGGAATAGTCCATGTCCTCAGCGAGCCGCAGGGTCAGAATGCGCTGTTCGGACGCGGATAAGCCCTTTGGCAGCATACCGGAAAACGGTATCAGCTCGGGTTCGGCTGCACGCAGAATGCTTTCCTCAAGCGGCGCGGCCGCGTGTCTGCACTGCGCGCGGTATTCGCTGATGGCGTTGTTTTTCAGCACACGGAACAGCCATTTTACAGGCTGCTCGTGCTCCATCACGCTGTTGATCTTTGCCAGCAGGATGAGAAAGGTGTCGGCCACAATGTCCTCGGCAATATCACGGCTGCCGACAATGGGCAGAACGGTCTGCACCATCATCCTGTAATACTTTGTATATGATTCCTCGAAAAAGAGGATTTGCTCCTGTGTCAATTTGGTTCCCCCTTGGGTTGGAAATGATACCATTCAATTATACAACGCCTGAGCGGGATTTTCTGTGGCAAATTTTTTGAAAAAAATCTTTAGCGGTTTGTTGTCACAAAACGGCGCTCCCGGTCGTTATAATAGTATCAGGAAAATAGATTGACAGAATATGATTTTTGTTGTATACCATAGGTATGGATAGAAAAAACTGTATTATGTGGAGGGGCAATTATGACTAAGTTCAAGAAAATCGTAAGCGGCACACTCGCGGGCTGCCTGATGGCGTCCGCACTGATGATGAGCGCAGGCGCAGCAAATGTGCAGACCACCGTGATTTCCAAGGCGGGGGTGCAGGCTGCAGCGCAGACTTACAGCAATACGGTTGCACTTAACAATGGCATGGCATCGCAGATTGTGGCGCTGCCGGTGTATAGCGGCTTCAGCGTGTGCGATTTGAAGGTAAATAACAAGGCACAGGGACACGTTACAGTCTCGATTCACGAGGGTTCGCCGACCGGTGCATTAGCGTGCAGCGCGTTCCGCGTGGAAGCCGGAGAGAGCAAGTCGTTCGCAGGCGTTGCGCTGACCGAAGGCGCAAATTATGTGGATATCCACACGGACGGCACATGTAATCTGTCGGGTTCGCTGACGTATGCGTTCGCAACTGCGTCTGCCGCCCAGCAGACCCGCACCGCCGTAAAAATCAATCCGCAGAGCGCGGACATCTATGCAGAGGGCATTCCGGCTGCTTTCCCGAGCGAGGACGGCAAGACGGTTTACACGGCGCTGAGCTACAACGGCTCGACCTATATGCCGCTGCGCACGGTTGGCCGCTGGATGGGAAAAAATATCTCGTGGGACAGTGCATCGCGCACGGTGTTCCTGTCGGGTACTACGGAAAAGTCCTATCCGTGTGCGGATGACGATGCGTACCACAAGGAAGGAGTAAAATATGTCGGTGCGACCGGTACGGCTACGCTCGATAAGGGCGTGAAGGTGCTCGTGGACGGCAAACAGCAGACCTTCAAAAACCAGAAGGGCCAGACCATCTATCCGCTCTTCTACGCAAACTCTATCTATCTGCCGCTGCGCAACATCGGTGAGCTGACCGGCATGGACGTAACGTGGTACAGCGCCAAGGCAGAGAATGACGTGAACGCCATCTTCCTGCGCATGCCGCTTTCGGACAGCGAGCGCGCCGAAATGGAAGCCTACGCGACGAACCTCATGAAGCAGCTGCTCGATATGCGAACGGATACGCAAAAGTTCGAAAATTGCGAATCTGCGGTGAAAAACGGCAGTTATACCGATTATGTAATTACCGATAAGGCGGCTGCTATGGCGGCGCTGGATTCCATCAAGCGCAAGGCGCAGACCATTCGCAGCGGCATGACCGAGCAGGCCAACCCGATCCGCTACTACAACAGCAGCCTGATGAACGAACTGGATTTCCTCATCAATAACGCGGATACCGTGATGGACCGCGTGAAGAACGGTCGGGTCGTGGTCGGCAGCAGCAATCCGGATACGAGCGTAGTCGATCAGACCGCCGTTATGTTCGGCGCGGATGATACCATGCTCGACTGCGAACGTATGGTTCGCATGCTGCGGCAGAATATGGATAGACTGTTTTGACAGGCAAACAAAAGAAGCTGAGACAAAATCTCAGCTTCTTTTTCATGTTATCCGCCGCAGACCGAGCAGGCGGTGTAACCCTGCCGCTTGGCTTCGGAAAGCGACATTGGAATCTGGCTTTTCTTCAAATACCGGCAGCCGGCGCTGTGATATTTGGAGCCGGTGTTCGTGACGTAAACCGTTTCGCTCTGGTCGTCCGAGCTGCTGTAAGCTGCCGGGACGGACGAACTGTCACTCGAGGAACCGCCGGAGGACGAGCCGCTCGATGCACCTGCTTTGAGCGTATCCACCTGTTTCTGTAAATCCGCCTTCTGGCTCGTGAGCGTGTCCACCTGCGTCTGCAGATTGTTCTTCTCCTCGGTGAGCGAAGCCACCTGCGCTTTCAAACCGTCAATGGTCGGCTGGGATTCGTCCGCCTGCGCCTGCAGGTCGGAGACCGAGCCTTCCAGATGGCTTACCTGCGACTGCAGGGAAGCGGTCTCGTTCATCTGCTCTGCCAGATGATGATAATAGGTGTACGATGCACCGCCTAAAACGCAGTTCAGCAGCAGAGAAGCCGCGATTACAAGCGTTTTCAGTGTGTTTTTGTCAAATTTTCTGCCATCCATGGATGTCCTCGCTCCTTTCAATTCTGCTTCATTGTATCGCCTAAAATCTGGCTGTGTAAATGCGGCAGAGCGAATTGTCGATATCTGTCGAACTTATGGCAGCACTTTTGCGGCGATGTTTGTATAATTTTCGTGTCTAACATTGAAAAACAGTCGGGAAGTGTGTATAATGAAACTAACTGAAAGTATCTGAGGATATGCAAAGTTATTTCTCATTTTGGAGCGTAAAAATTTATGGCATATGAAAAAAACAGACGCCGTCCTCCGGTTGAGGATGACGGCACGCTGATCGAGGGACGCAACGCCGTCCTCGAAACGCTGCGCGCAGGCCGTGCAGTGGATAAGGTGTTTGTGGCCGAAGGCGCACACATCGGTGATGTGGCGGCAGAAGCGCGCAGGCACCGCGTTCCGGTCGTCACCTGCGACCGGCGCAAGCTGGACGGCATGAGCCCGACCGGCAACCATCAGGGCGTTATCGCACAGGCGGCGGCACAGGAGTACGTCTCGCTCGACGATATTTTCCGCGTCGCCGAGGAGCGCAGTGAGGTGCCGCTCATCGTTGTCTGCGACGGCATCGAGGACCCGCATAATCTGGGTGCCATCATCCGTTCGGCAGAGACCGCAGGCGCACACGGCGTTATTATCCCGAAGCGCAGAGCTGTCGGTCTGACCGCGGCTGTCGCTCGTTCGGCGGCGGGCGCACTCGCGTATGTCGGCGTACACAAGGCAAACAACCTTGCGTCCACGCTCGATGAACTCAAGGAACGCGGTGTATGGCTGTTCGGCGCAGAGGCTGACGGTACGGTCGGCCTGTATGACGCACCGTTTGACCGCCCGACCGCCATCATCATCGGCTCGGAAGGACAGGGGCTCAGCCGCCTGACCCGCGACAAGTGCGACTACATCGTCAGCATCCCGATGAGAGGCTGTGTCAACTCGCTGAACGCATCCAACGCGGCGGCTGTGCTGCTGTTTGAGGCGCTTCGCCGACGCACACAGGGCTATTAAGGGGGAAGTGAACATGGATAGAAAAGACGATATGGATCTGGAATCGCTGAAAAATATGCTCAGCGACGTACCGGATACCGATGAATTTGATCTGGATTCCATCATCGCCGAGGTGTCCGGTCAGGCGCCCGCAAAGGCGGCAGAGCCAATGCCTAAGGCATCGGCAGAGCCGGAAAAGCCGGTCGAGCCGCAGCCCGCACCGGCGGCAGAGACCAAGGCAGAGGAGCCGAAGACGGCTCCCAGAAATAAGAAGGATAAAACGGCAAAGAAGGCTGCAGAGACCGCCGCCGCCGAGCACGAGTCTGTTGAAGAAGCGCGCGAAGCGCGCATCGCGGCGCGCGAGCAGAAAATGGCAGAGCGTGAGCGCAGGACCGCGCAGAAGATCGCCGAGCGGCAGGCACGCCGCGAGGCCAAGCTGGCAGAAAAGGAAGCTGCCGAGAAGGCTGCCGAGCAGCAGGAGATCGTGGAAGAAGCCGCTGCCGAGGAAGCAAGCCGCAAGGCAAGCATCTCGCGCAAGCAGGCAAGAGCGGCACGCATTGCCGCCGATCAGGCCGAGGAAGAGGAAGATATCAAGCTGGTCGATCCCGAGGTGGCTATGCACGCGGCACGCCGCCGTTCGGGCATTCTGTCGTTCCGGTCGCTGCTGGTGCTGATCCTTGCCGCAGCTGCCGCGTATCTCAGCTTTGCACCGAGCTTTGAGGCACTGCCGCTTCCGGTCGTGCTCGATGTTCTGCAGAACCCGACCATCGGCATCGGCGCACTGGCTGCCCTGCAGATCCTGGCGCTGCTGATCGGTATTGACGTGTTTGGCAACGGCTTTTCCTCGCTGCTGCATGGCCGTCCGGCACGCGGCACGCTCGTGTCGTTCGCGGCGCTGGCATCGCTGCTGCACTGTGCCTCTCTGCTGGTATTTCCGGATCAGGGCGGCGTCGCCGTACCGTACACGGCGGTTTCCATCCTTCTGCTTTACGCCGAAATGCGTGAGGCACGCGGCCGCAGTCTGGCGCAGGCGCGTTCCTATCGTGCCGTCTGCGAGGCAGAGCAGCCGCTGGCGGTTTACAGCCACTACGACAGCGAGATTGACGCGTGCAATGCCGTCAAGTGCCCGCTGTACGACGCAAGCTCGTTCCTGACCGAGATCGAGCGCCCGGACACGGTTGACCGCTTCTCGCTCATCTATACGCCGATTGCACTGGCGCTCGCAATCATCCTGTCGCTGGTCGCTTCGTTCAACTGCGGCGAGCCGGTGCGCTTCTTCTGGGCGTTCTCGGCAATCCTGTCGGTGTCCGCGCCGGTCGGTCTGCTGTGCGCGTTCGGCGCAAGCTACAAGAACACCGCAAGCCGCCTGCTGCGCTCGGGTGCAGCCATTGCGGGTGCGCGTCAGGCCAACCTGCTGCGCGGCACGGAGAAGGTCATGCTGCTCGAGAACGATCTGTTCCCGACCGGCTCGATCGAGCTTGAGGCCATCGACAATCTGGGCCGCATCACGGACGAGCAGATTCTCGGCTGTGCAGCCGCGCTGACCGAATCCGCCGGTCTGGAGCTGGGCCGCGTGCTGACCGACACCACGAAGGAGCGCTTCGGCATCACCTTCACCGCGCGTGACGTGCGTCTGGTCGAGGGCGGTGTAACCGGCGCTGTCGGCACCAGCCGTATCGTGCTCGGCACGGCGGCGCTCATGGTCAAGATGGGCATTCCGATCGAATCCGGTCATAAGGGTCAGATCAACATGTATCTGGTTGTGGATAACGCGCTTGCAGGCGTGCTGACCATGCGCTACCAGACCACCAAGAATACCTATAAGGCGATGCGCCTCATGCGCCGCATGCACATGAATGCGGTCCTCGCCGTTCGCGATTTCAATATCTCTCCGGCGATGATCGAGGAGGAGTTTGACCTCCGACGCGGCTTTGCCGACCAGCCGGACCCGACAGGCGTGGATCGTCTGCTGAATCCGAATTACGCCAAGGGCGATGCACCGGCGGCTATCCTCACCCGCGAGGGTGCCGGTCCGTTCATGCAGGTACTCCGCGGCGCGGATAAGCTGGCGGGCGCCGTCCGCTCGGCGCTGACGCTCGGCACGTTCGCCGGCCTGCTCGGTATGCTGATCGTGTTCTACCTGCTGTACCAGAACGCCGCAGACGCGCTTCCGGTGATGAATATCCTGCTGTATCAGCTTATTTGGTACATTCCGGTGTTTATTATCACCCAGCAGACGAGATAAGACATAGAAAAACCTCCGTATGGTTCGTACGGAGGTTTTTGCGTTTTCTGGCAGTAATTAGGCGGGGGACGCAAACTGCGTGAGCGGGTTCGCCCTGTCCGGGCGGCAGCCTTTTTCTCTGCACCGGCTGAGCGGGGTGCGCGAACTGCGTAAGCGTGTTCGTCCCTAACGGGCGGCAGCCTTTTTCAGCACCGGCTGAGCGGGGGACACGAACTGCCGTAGGCATGTTCGCCCCTAACGGGCGGAGAGTTTTTCGCTGAACCTCAGCGAGGGGATTAGCCGCGCCCCGCGGCGGGGCAAGAGGGTAGACACCAAGGTTTCTACCCTCTTAACCCCCACTTCCTTTTATTTCTTAGCCTGGCGTAGATTGCCGACATGCGACCGCTGCGAAAAGGGGAACGGCAGAGGATTTTTTCTACCGTAGGGGAGCACAGTGTGCTCCCATGTCCCGACATATTCGCAGCGTCAGATAAATTACTGCTACACAGACCGGAAAGTCTTCGCAGGCGCGGCATAGCAGTGCCGCGCAACTCGTTAGCGCGTTATGATAGACAGCACCTGCGAGGATAAATTGTACCAAACACCTAAATTCGCAGGTGCCTTCCGGTATAACGCGCAAAAAAATTGCGCGACACTGTTATGTCGCGCCTGCTTAGATGAACCCATATGTGTAGCAGTAATGTATCTGACCCTGCGAACAAGTTGCGAAAGACACGGAAGAAAAAATCCTCTGCCGTACTCCTTTTCGGAGCGGTCACACATAGGAAATTTGCGCCAGATTAGGAAGCAGGGGAAAGGTAGGAGTCCAAAGAGGAAGGAAAACCGCAGGTTGTCCTTCCTTTTTGCCCCTGCCGCGGGGCGCGGCACGTTCCCGCCGTCCGCAGACGGCGAATCCCCCGCTGAGGTTCAGCGAAAAACTTCCCGCCCGGAAAGGGCGAACCCGCTGCCGCAGTTCGCGCACCCCGGCTGTCCGGTGCAGGAAAAGGAGCCGCCCTGTTAGGGCGAACACGCTGACGCAGTTCGAGCACCCCCGGTCAGCCGGTGCAGAAAAGGAGCCGCCCTGTCAGGGCGAACACGCTCGCGCAGTTCGCACGCCCCGGCTTTCCGGTGCAGAAAAGGAGCCGCCCTGTTAGGGCGAACACGCTGCCGCAGTTCGTGTGCCCCGGTCAGCCGGTGCAGAAAACAAGTCTCGTGTTTAAGTTAAACTGTTTTTTCGATAATGCGACGGCGAAACGCCATACACAAGCCGAAACCGCTTGATAAAGTAGCTGAAATTATCAAATCCGACGCGAAACCCGACCTCCATGACCGGCAGATCGGTTTCACGGAGCAGACGCGCCGCCTGCTCGATTCGCAGGGAATTGATATGCTGGGTGAATGTTCTTCCGAAATTATCCCGGAAAAAGGTGCTGAAATACTGCGGCGATAATCCAAACTCCGCTGCAACCGCCGACAGCGAGAGTGGTTCGGTGAAATGCTCACCGAGGTAGCCGACGATCTCCTTAAGCTGCTGCGCCTTATAGTCCGCGCCCGGGCGCATTTGATGTCCGACAAGTCTGCCGTACTGCGCGCACACCGCCACGATGCCGAGCAGCGCGGCCTTCACGGCAAGCTGACAGCCGGGCGCCTGCACCTGCCACGCGCGCACAATCTGTGCGAGCAGCGTACGGATTTCGTTCTGCCCGGGTTCACCGGCGCGAATGCAGGTGCCGAATCGCAGCCGTCCCTCGGCGAGCGGCGACAGCAGCGCGAATTCGCTCTGGTCGGCGCGCGAAAACTGCAGGAAATCCGCCGCAAATACGAACGAGCGGAACTGATTTTCCCGTCCGGCGGCACGAATTTCGTGCAATTCCTCACCGGCGGCGAAGAACACATCGCCGTGGGTGCCCTCGTAGGTGTGGTCAGCGATGGTGAGCGAAACGTGGCCCGCGTCCACCGTGATGATTTCCAGCTCCGGGTGCCAGTGATAGGGGATAAAATCGCTGTCATCGGCCTCGCTGCCGTCCAGCGCGGGATAGATCTGGAACGGGAACGCCAGTGTGCCGTGCTCTTTTTTTTCTCGGCGGGCTGCATCCATGGCGAAAATCCTTTCTGATGCACACGCTGCGTGCATACCTTAAAATCGTGTTATTACTGCTGAAGAAATTGCAAGCAATCCTTTGAATATCTGCTATAATTATAGATGAAAAAGGAAAGGAAGGCAAGAGTGCGATACAAACCAATCGTATTTTTGTTGTATCATTTGCGAGAAAATCCGCTTGGATTTTTGTGCTGAATGCCAAAGCCTTTCCGCACCGCGCCGAATCCGTTCAATGAGTGGTTGAAACTGGCTGTTATGGCGTGGTATAATGATAACAGATAGGCTGTTTTGCACAGCTGAATCTGCGTGATCGGGTGGGATATACCGGTCACCGCACCAAAAAATTATTTTTTGGAGGGAATTCCTATGTACATGGATAAGCAGGTCAAGCGCGGATACAACGAGTACATCCGTCTTGACGAAGGCATCGGCAAGGATGCCATGATGGACGTTGCTCTCCTCGTGATGGAAGACGGCGATACCTGGAGCTGTGAGGAGCCTGAGAAGGAAGTTGCAGCACTGGTATTCGACGGCAAGTGCACCATCAAGTGGGAGAATGAGTCCTACGACGTTGACCGTCCGAATCCGTTCGACTATAACCCGTCCTGCCTGCACGTTTGCAAGGGCGTAAAGTTCGAGATCATCGCACACGGTCCGTGCAACATCTACATTCAGAAGACTTTGAACGAAAAGACCTTCCCGAGCAAGATGTACAAGCCGGAAGACACCGATACCTGGGCACGCGGCAACAAGGGCGAGCTGATGGGCTGCATCAAGCGTGATGTACGCACCTGCTTCGACCTTGACAACGCACCGTACTCCAACATGGTTCTGGGCGAAGTTGTCAACCTGCCGGGCAAGTGGTCCTCTTACCCGCCGCATCATCATCCGCAGCCGGAGTGCTACTTCTACCGCTTCGACAAGCCGATGGGCTTCGGCGCAGGCTGGGGCAACGGCGAGATTTACGAGACCCATCACAACGGCCTCGCTATCATCACCGACAAGATGCACTCTCAGGTAACCGCACCGGGCTACTCCTGCTGCTACGCATGGGGCATCCGTCATCTGCCGGGCAATCCGTGGGACAAGACCCGCATCGACGACGAGGAGCACCTGTGGCTGCTTGAGGACGATGCCAACGATCACATCTGGCACTGCCCGAGCGGCAACTAAATAGTTGCCTTGCTTCTAAGGGGGACTCCGGGAAACAGACTATAAAAACAGCCACCGGCTGTTTTTACACCGCTTGTTTGAAAATCACAAGCGGCCGTCTGAAACTCGCACGCGCAAACGCTTCGCGTTTATTTTAAGGCGCGTGTTCGCTCCCTTAGATACCGAAAAAGTTCCCAAGGAAACTTTTTCGGATAACCCCCTCTTGTTCGCACAGCGAACGAGGCTCGGGACACGGTGTCCCGAGGCAGTGGTATCAAAGTCCGGCGGAGCTGGACTTTGATAAGGAACTGCATCTGCCGCGTGCGCGCGGCAGGCACGAGACCTGTCTCGTGCGTTTGGGAACCTATGGTTCCCTTGCTCCTCCTTTTGGAGAGGGAGGGGCTGAGTCAGGGCTTGTTGGAGACAGGCTTTGATTCATTATTATTTGTATTCTATTTAGGAGGATTTCCAACATGATTCATATGGAAACCGTTCGTCTGACTGCGTCTCAGGCGCTCGTTCGCTTCCTCGAGAACCAGTATATCAGCTACATTGATATGGATGGCAACGAGCAGGAGCACAAGTTCGTTAAGGGCATCTTCATGCTGCCGGGCCACGGCAACGTAGTTGGCTTCGCTAACGGCGTTGAGCAGGAGCTCAAGGACATGGTTGTTTACCAGGGCAAGAACGAGCAGGGTATGGCTCTGGCTGCAGTTGGCTACGCTAAGCAGATGCGCCGCAAGTCCATCTTCGCCTGCACCTCTTCCGTAGGCCCCGGCGCCTGCAACATGATTACCGCTGCTGCAACCGCAACCGCTAACAATATTCCGGTTCTGATCCTGCCGGGCGACATCTACGCTTCCCGTCAGCCGGACCCGGTTCTCCAGCAGATGGAGCAGCCGCAGAACCTGTCCATCTCCGCTCATGATGCTTTCCAGGCTGTTACCAAGTACTGGGGCCGCATCAACCGTCCGGAGCAGGTTATGACCGACATGATCTCCGCTATGCGTGTTCTGACCGATACCGCTAACACCGGTGCTGTTGCAATTTCTCTGCCGCAGGACGTTCAGGCTGAAGCATACGATTACCCGGTTGACTTCTTCAAGAAGCGCGTATGGCGCGTTGACCGCCGTCCGATTACCAAGTACGCTCTGGACAAGGCTGTTGAGGTCATCAAGAACGCAAAGAAGCCGCTCCTGATCTGCGGCGGCGGCGTTCGTTACGCTGAGGCACACAAGGTATTCAAGAAGTTCGCTGAGGACTTCGGTATCGCATTCGGCGAGACCCAGGCCGGCAAGTCCGCTGTTGTTTGGGATCACGAGCTGAACCTCGGCGGTCTGGGCACCACCGGCGGCATCGCTGCAAACAAGCTGGCGCACGAGGCTGACGTTGTAATCGGCGTTGGCACCCGTTACACCGACTTCACCACCGCTTCCAAGTGGCTGTACCGCACGGACGCTAAGTTCGTCAACATCAACCCGTCTGAGTTCCAGGCTTACAAGATGGACGCTACTCCGGTCGTTGCTGACGCAAACGAGGCTCTGACCGCTATCGGCGAGGAGCTGGCTAAGATCGGCTACCACACCGACAAGGCTTACGCTGAGGAGGTTGCTGCTCTGCGTAAGGAGTGGTGGACCGAGGTTGAGCGTCTGGACGCTGTTGAGTACACCGACAAGGAGCACTTCACCCCGGAGATTAACGACGCTAACCGCGAGTGCGTTGAGAAGTACATCAAGGACACCGGCTGCAAGCTGTGCCAGACCACCGTTCTGGGCACCATCAACCATCTCATCGATGACAACGCTATCGTATGTGCAGCAGCAGGCTCTCTGCCGGGCGATATGCAGGGTCTGTGGCGTGCACGCAAGGAGAACACCTACCACATGGAGTACGGTTACTCCTGCATGGGTTACGAGGTTGCTTCTGCTCTGGGCGCTAAGATCGCTTGCCCGGATCAGGAAGTTTACGCTATGTGCGGCGACGGTTCCTTCGACATGCTGCACTCTGAGCTGATCACTTCGGTTCAGACGGGCCACAAGATCAACGTAATGCTGTTCGATAACGCTTCCTTCGGCTGCATCAACAACCTCGAGGTAGGCCAGGGCAATGCGTCCATCTGCACCGAGAAGAATATGCTCGAGCCGGGCGTTACCAACGGTATCCACAAGGGCAAGGTAATCCAGGTGGATTACGCTGCAATCGGCGCTGCTTACGGCTGCAAGACCTACACCGTTAAGACTCTTGACGAGCTGAAGGCTGCAATCGAGGATGCTAAGAAGCAGACCGTTTCCACCCTGATCGACATGAAGGTTCTGCCGAAGACCATGTCCGCAGGTTACGAGAACTGGTGGCGTGTAGGCGTAGCTGAAGTTTCCACCAAGCCGGAAGTTCAGGCTGCACGCAAGGCAATCGAGGATCACCTGTTCGAGGCTCGCCACTATTAATCCCGCGCGATAAACTCGCTTTAGGTTTACGAAAGCTCCCAACCGTGAGGTTGGGAGCTTTTTTATCGCCTGCGGGCTGAATAAGGGAGAATTGAGAATTAGTGTGGTGGTTTCGTTTTTTATTTGTATGCTGTTTCATTTTTAAGGAGCGAATGAAATAGTTTCCGTAGGGCGGGCTGCATAAAAAACACCTCCCATCGATACAGACGGGAGGTGTTCGTTTTTTACAGCATCTGCAGCAGCTCGATCTGCTCACCGGACGGGCCGGTGAAGAACCAGTTCTGCAAACCGCCGAACGTATTCGGCAGCACCTTCTTCTCCGGTGCGGTGAAGCTGATAACGCCTGCCGCCTTGAGGTCAGCCGCGGTCTTGTCGAGGTCGTCAACGTAAACGGCAAAGTGCGGGATGCTGCCCTCGCCGGACGGCACGAGCGTGCCTGCGGGCGGC
>UMII01010815.1_pt1 | contig 14018 bp, 8 predicted proteins | sample 1965731 | NCBI WGS metagenome assembly UMII01 (sample SAMEA4836118, study PRJEB28245) | human gut metagenome | biome: gut microbiome; material: fecal sample | place: Denmark | collected 2008
TGTCGCGGATGCCGGCCATCATCAGCACGCTCAGCGGATAGTAGATCATCGGCTTGTCATACACCGGCAGCAGCTGCTTCGATGTGACCGTGGTCAACGGATACAGCCTCGTGCCCGAACCACCGGCAAGAATAATGCCCTTCATAACCCGTCCTGCTTTCTGTCCGTGAAATCGACAACCAAAAAAATAGGCTTCTCCAGCTTAACCGCTCCAAAAGAGATAACGAAACCGCGCAGACAAGTCTGCGCGGTTTCACCGCAATACGCGCGATCCGCCCTACCTGTCGAGTTCCTTGGCGACGTACGTCTTCAGGGATTCCTCCCAGTCCGGGACATTCAACCCGGTCGCCTCGATCTTTGCCAGATTCAGTGCGGAATACGTCGGACGCGGGCTCACCGGGTTCTTCGCGTTCGCGAAATACTCGGCCGTCGAGATTGGCTCGACCTTGCCGCCGTTCCCGTTCGCCAGATCGAACACCATACGCGCGATATCCGCCCAGGACCTCACCGAGCCGGAACCCGTCAGATCATACGTGCCATACGCGGCGTCCGAACCGAGCAGGTGGAAGATCGCTTCGGCCATGTCACGGGTGAACGTGAGACGCCCGTACTGGTCGTCCACCACCGTCACCCGGGGCAGGTCACCGTTCGCGACCCGGTCGGACAAGCCCATCATGGTCTTCACGAAGTTATGCCCCTCACCGATCACCCAACTCGAACGCAGGATGTAATGACGCGGCACGTTCGAAACCGCGATGTCGCCCGCGGCCTTCGACTGCCCATACACGCCCAACGGAGCGAACGATTCGGTCTCGTCGTGCAGTTCGCACGTTCCGTCGAACACGTAATCCGAGCTCACGTGCACGAGCGTGATGTTGTGCTCACGGGCCACACGGGCGAGCAGGGCCGGACCCTGCGCATTCGCCTTCCACGCCAGAGCGCGCCCCTCCGGCGTCTCCGCCTTGTCCACGGCCGTGTACGCGCCCGCGTTGATGACCGTCCCGTACAGGCTCCAGTCGAATTGGTCGTACTGGGCCGGGTCGGAGAAGTCGAACGTGTCGATGTCGTTGAACTCGAAGCCCTCCAGACCGTGGGATTCCACGTAGGCGCGGATGGCGCGGCCCAGCTGGCCGTTGCAACCCGTCACCATCGTGCGACGCGGCGCCATCGGCTTCGCGTCCTTCAGCATGGGGTGATGCAGGTCGGCCTCGCTCCGCTCGGACTCCTCCAACGGGATCGGCCACTGGATGTGCAGGTCCGGGTCGGCGAGGTTCACGAACGTGTACGTCCTCTTCTGCTCCAGACTCCAGTGCGCGTTCACGAGATACGTGTACACGGTACCGTCCTCCAACGCCTGGAAGCTGTTGCCCACGCCACGCGGCACGTAGATCGCCTTGCTCGGATCCAACACGGTCGTATACACCTGGCCGAACGAATCGCCCGGACGCAAATCCACCCACGCGCCGAACACCGAGCCGGCCGCGATGGAAATGTACTTGTCCCACGGCTCCGCGTGGATGCCACGCGTCACGCCCTTCTTCGCGTTGTAGCTGATGTTGTTCTGCACCGGCCCGAAATCAGGCAGGCCCAGGTCCGTCTGCTTCGCGCGCTGCCAATTCTCCTTGAACCAGCCACGGTTGTCGCCATGCACCGGCAGGTCGAACACGACCAGACCGGGAATGTTCGTCTCCACGGCCCTCAGATCCTTCTCGAAATCCATCACTCACTCCATCCTCAAAAAACATCAAAACACAGGCGGAAACCGGCACGCCCGGACCCGCGTCCCCCACGCGGACGGACAAGGAAAGGGAGCATGATCCGATTCCCCCGCCCGTCCACGCGGTCCGGGCCTCACTGGCCCTGCCGCTTGTAACGCTCCTCGGTCGCAGCCTTGGCCGGCTCCCACCAGGCACGGTTCTCGGTGTACCATTCGATCGTCTGCGCGAGGCCCGATTCGAAGTCGGTGTGCCTCGGGGTCCAGCCCAATTCGGTGCGCAGTTTGGTCGAGTCGATCGCGTAGCGGCGGTCGTGGCCCGGACGGTCCTTGACCCAGTCGAACGCGTCCTCCGGCTGTCCCATCATCTTCAGGATCATGCGCAATACGGTGATGTTGTTCTTCTCGCCGTTGGCGCCGATCAGGTACGTCTCGCCGATGCGGCCCTTGGTGAGGATCGTCCACACGCCCGAGCTGTGGTCCTCGGTGTGGATCCAGTCGCGCACGTTCTCGCCCTTGCCGTACAGCTTCGGACGTTGCCCGTCCAGGATGTTCGTGATCTGGCGCGGGATGAACTTCTCCACATGCTGGAAGGGACCGTAGTTGTTCGAGCAGTTCGAGATCGTCGCGCGGATGCCGTACGTGCGCGTCCACGCGCGCACCAGCATGTCCGACGCCGCCTTCGTGGACGAATACGGGCTGGACGGATGGTATGGGGTATGCTCCGTGAACTTCGCCGGATCGTCCAGGGCGAGGTCGCCGTACACCTCGTCCGTGCTCACGTGGTGGTAGCGGATGCCGTACTTGCGGACTGCCTCGAGCAGGCGGAACGTGCCCTCCACGTTGGTCTTCAGGAACGGTTCCGGATCCGCGATGGAATTGTCGTTGTGCGACTCGGCAGCGTAATGCACGATCGCGTCATGCCCCGGCACGATTTTATCCAACAGGTCCGCGTCGCAGATATCGCCCACCACGAGCTCCACACGGTCCTCGGGCAGGCCCGCGATGTTCTCCGGATTGCCCGCGTACGTGAGCTTGTCCAAAACGGTGACATGCACGTCCGGATGGTTGTTCACCACGTAATGCACGAAATTCGATCCGATGAAACCGCAGCCACCGGTCACAATAATGTTCTTGGGAATAAACGTCTCTTCAGCCATGGCTTCTATAATAGACGATAGTCTATATGTGACGTATCTCGTCGCAGTTATCCCCTCAAAACACATTAAGTATGCATCCGATCATGAAACCATAACAACCGGGACGTTTCGCGAGCAAACAATATAGAGAATATTCCAAGGGGAAAATCAATCCAAGTGACATAGCAAAACAACCGCTCTGTTTGAAACTTGACTAAGGCGCAATGTCCTTAATTAATCATTATTTATCTCACACTAAATTCGAAACTACAAAGTTGCATAAGTCATATGTAAAATACCACGTATGCCAAGAAACGCCATCAAACTTCTTCTTAAGTCACCGCACCTGATCTACCTCATATTGGCAGTCCTATTCACCGGGTTCTTTCTTTTTTCAATACCCCCAATGACCACCCCTGATGCGCCTAATCATTTTACAAGAGCGTATGCAATCAGCACCGGAAAACTGTTCGCTTCAGAGACCGGCCCCGGAGCAGAATCTCAGACTGACACTATAGCCGGAAAAGAAGTAGGTATCAAAACAACAAATAAAGGATACTGGCTGCCACGCAATATTGTCGAATACACGAAAGGACCAGACTACTGCAACAATAAAATAGCCTCTGACACGAATCATCCAGGTATGTGCTTTTACTACCAAAATCAAACAGAAGGCAACAGTCCAATCGCTTATTTTCCACAAGTATTAGCCATTCGGATTGCTCGAATATTCACGAACTCGCCATCACTTTTAGCTTACGCTCAAGAATTTATCTTAGCCTCAATATGGATTGTCTGCATTTTTTTCTCTATTCGTGCAACACCATTCGGAAAATGGGCAATAGTATTTATTGCGCTTTTACCCATGCAGATTCAAGTATCTTTCCAACTTGGAGCTGATGTAATGACGATAGCTCCCGCAACCCTCCTCACAGCAATCTTTATGCGCAGAGTTTTTTCTTCGCAGGCAAGTCAATCATCAAAAAAAGAATTATTCTTTCTAAGCTTTTTATTACTGCTTTCTACGCAAAGTAAAATAGTAATGATCCCTCTTATCTTTTTACTTTTATGTTATCCACTCGACTACACTCCGTTAAACTACCGTAAGGGGTCATTTACTCACGCATTACCAGTCAGAGGATTTGCAGCAATCATCCCAATCATCTTTCTGTTTTCTTGGTCATTAATTGCCAAGAAAACAGAAAGATCACTTGCTGATGTTTTCTCTACAGCCCAGGATCAAATACAATATCTTTCATCAGAACCTTTGCATTTTATTCTTTCATGGCTTCTCAATTGTTATCATTGGTTAATTTTCCAAATTGATATTTCAACCATTATCGGAAATTTAAAAAGCATGCATGCTCCACTCCCTATCGGATTTATTATATTTGGATTCGTTTTCTTATGCATTGTTTTGGCTTCCACCACCAACACAGAAATGGAACAATGGAACTCAATAAGCAAAAAACGCTATTCAGCTCTGTTCCTAACATCTTTGCTTTGCTTTGTCGCTATCAGTATTAGCGCCGCTACTTTGCTTGCTGAGAATATAATTTGGACTCCAATAAATTCAGACGGCATCTTCGGAGTCCAAGGACGATATTTCTTTCCCGTCCTCTATTTATTAGCAATGCTTCCACCAGTGAAGCCGATTCTGATTAAGGACGACAAACTAAGGAACGCTATATTAGCTGCTTCACTTATTTTATTTCTCGCCTCATCCAGATATGCCATCTAAATATGGAAAGAGAAATATGGTAGTTTTTCAAGCGGCCAGTCAGGAAAAACAGAAACGTATTGCATTTTTAACAACGCGGATAAACCCGAACTTACCGATTAGCATCTGGATTCTTGCTTATTTGGAATCTCATCTTTGCCGCATGAAGACACTGAATATTTGCAGCTTTCAAGGCCACTGATTATTCCCTTTCAAGGCCACCGTTATTGCCAAAGAAGGCCAGTGGCGGACCGGTTCAAGGCCACTGACCCCCTTTGGTCAGGATTCGAGCATGGATTGTCCGTGCCGTTGCCTCATGTTGAACTCGCCGGTGTCGATCCATACCGTGTTGTGCACGATGCGGTCGAGGATGGCGTCGGCGATGGTGTCGCCGCCGAGACGGCTGTGCCATTCCTTGGTGGCCAGCTGGGTCGCGAACGCGGTGCTGGCGTTGTCGTAGCGCAGTTCCATGAGCTCAAGCAGGAAGCGCCTGAACTGCTCGTCGGGCTTGTCCACGAGCCATTCGTCGATCGCGAGCAGCGTGTACGTGGAGTATTTGCGCACGAGCTTGGCCGGACCTCCCGGTTTGAGGGCCGCGGCCGCGACCTGTTCCGCGAGGTCGGGCATCCGTATGTAGCAGGCCCGGTAGCGTCCCCTGCACGCGGATTTCACCAACGCGCATAGCAGGAACGACTTGCCCGATCCGGTGGCTCCCTGGAACGCGACGTTCAGACGCTGTCCGAGGTAGTTGCCGGCGTCGAGTCCGGCGAGCACGCCGCGGTCGAGCCCGCGCTCCTCGGCGAGGTCGATGGTGCGCAGGTCGGCCTGCGGGTAGCGCAGTCCCGCCCGTTTGACCAGGCGTTGGATCTTCGCGTCGGTGTATCCGCCGTACGCGTTGTCGACCGCGAGGCCGACCACCTCGGCATGGTTCAGGGGCATGACGGTCCGTTCGTCGAGCCGTTCGAACGCGTCGAGCAGTTCGGCGGCGTTCATCTCGCGCAGTTTGCGTTTGGTCTCGGAATCGATGATCATCGCGCTCACCTGCCCATGTTCGCGTAGTAGTCGCCACCACGCACCCAGCCGCCGGCACCGTCATCGGATGTTTCCGTCAGCCCGCCGGTCATGTCCTGGCCGGTCTCGAGTATCGGCCTGATGTGCGAGTACCTTGGCGAGGCGACCGACTGCAGGGCCAGCGAGCACGCGTTCTCGAGACGCCGCTCGGAATAGCGTCTCGAGAGCCGCAGCACCGCCAACGCGGGCTCCACCCCCTGGTCGTCGAAGCGCTGCGCGGCGAACAGCCTCCCGACGACGTCCGCGCAGTCCGGTCCGACGCGTTTCGCCCATCGCTCGCAGCGTTCCCGGTCCCATTGCCTCCATCCGGCCTTCCCGGGCAGGTCGGTCTCGTTCGTGCTGTATCGGTTGGCCGCCGTGGCGGGCAGGAGTCTGTGCGTGCAGAGCCTGGAGCCCTTGTGCCACACCTCGAGCGTGTCGGAGCCGACGCGCAGGTCCACGACGGTTCCGGCGTGGGCGTACGGGACGGAATACCAGTTGCGCGCATACGCGACGTGGCAGTTGGACTGCACCTTCCTGCCGTATATCCAGTCCGCCACCTCGTACGCCGTTCCCGGCAGCGGTATCAGCAGCGGCCTCTCGTCGGACTCGAACACGGACCGTCTGGAGCCGTCGCGTTTCTGGAACGGACGGGAATTGTACTCGTCCAGCCACCCGCGGACGGCCCCGCGCAGCTCGTCCAGCGACGCGAACGCGCGGTCGCGCATCGCTCCCGCCAGCGCCATGGTCGCGTGCCATACCGTGTTCTCCGCTGACGGCTTGTCCTTCGGCCTGCGCACGCGTCCGGGGATCACCGCGGCGGAATAGTGCTCGGCCATGGAGCGGTACGCGTCGTTGAGCACGACCTCGCCGTCGCGCGGATGGCTGATCACGCCGGTCTTGAGGTTGTCGCACACCAGACGTGGCGTGGAGCCGCCGAACCACTCGTACATCGCAACGTGGCACCGCAGCCAGGCGTTCTGCCCCATGTCGAGCGTCGGCTCCACGAACGCGTACCGGCTGAACGGCAGCACCGCTACGAACAGGTACGCCTTCGAAACGTCGCCGGTGACCGGATCGACGATCCGCATGGTCTTGCCGGCCCAATCGACCTCGATGGTGCGTCCGGCCTTGTGCTCGACCCTGCTCGTCACACCGGTCCTCGCCACATAAGCGGCGTACTGCTTGCAGAAACGGTCGTAACCCATGCGCGGCCTGCCCGCGGCGGCGCATTCGTCGGCGTACTCGCCGTGCAGGATGCGCAGGGTCACTCCGACACGCGCGAGCTCGCGGTGGACCCTGGCCCAGTCGGGCTGCTCGTACACGCTTTCCCGTTCGCCCCTGCCGGGGAACAGCATCGAGTACACCTCGTCGTCCGGTTTCGTCTCAACGTCCGGATAGGCGATTCCCGCGGCCGCCGAGGCGGCCAGCACCTCGGCCACGCTCTGCCTGGCGATCCCCAACGATCTGGCGATCGCCCGCCCGGACAGACCCTGGTCGTTGAGGCGGAGTATCGCCTTGGCCTTGATTTTCCTTACCATTGTCGGTAACTCCTTTCACCACACGTCCCTCGCATGGTGAAAGGAACCTAACAACCAGTGGCCTTGATACGCAATAACGGTGGCCTTGAACCGCAATAATCGTCAAAAAGCGCGATCGGCCTTCTTCGGCAATAACAGTGGCCTTGAAACGAGCAAATATTCAACACACCACGTCCTGCATTTTTCCGCGATGCGAACCGTTTTATCGCACATTCATAGCAAAGTGAAATAAAAACGGTTCCTCTTAATAATTTGTAGGTCACTCCTCTACATCCGGCATGCAAGCAACTATCAGAAATATATCTATCAAGTCTATCGAGTCAAAAAACTTTTATCAAAGTTCTGCCCACCTTACGCAATCAAGCAAAGTCCAGATTCTTCGTGGTCCACTCAATCACGCCCTCGCTTCCGGCAGATATGTTCCATGTCACTTCAAAAAAAATCTAAGAGTTCTCTTCTTGAATCTATTCGCATTTCTCATATTCTTTGTTTTCACCATCTCCCATCAGACAAAAGGAACATGAAACATAAATTCAAATCATTACCCGATTTATTTATAATCGGTATGCAATGAATCTGCCTCACTTCGTTACGCATAATTTGAACGGCGTCTCTCCATTAATCGTCTTCCCTATACGCACAAAACGATAACCGTCAAATTTTTCTTTATCTAAATCGTTTGTTGAAAGCACATACGTCACATCAAGCTGTTCCAATTGCTCAGGCGTAGCATTTATTTTGTATGCATCGTTGGCAGTTAACTTAAAAAGATGTTTCGCAGGCTTATTCACAACATTCATCTCAATGAAAGCATACCTGTTATAGATACGCTTCCAACGTTCTCCCGGATCGATTCGTTTCATCTTCTGGAGGTCAGGCGTAACTGCCACAGCATTGAAAGTTTTCACACCGTTAGCCACTAATAGATTCGCCAAACGCGCGGAATCATTCCCTTCGGTAATCCAGACGCCAGGCTCCTCATCTTGCAATGCCCGCACTTGATTAACTACCGGTTGATCAGTGAGAGGACGAGTGGAGTACTGCACAGGATTGACTGACAAACCGGAAAAAGCAATCGCGAATATAGCAACAAAAGTAATGCATCCATTAACTTTTGCTTGTTGTGAAAAAAGAGCAGCAACAAACGAAATCACGACCAGTAGGCAAATTAAAGTTAATAAATTTCCAAGGTATGGCCGAAATACCAAACGCGCAGTCGCCACAGCGAATGCAACATAAACACACGCTACAACAATTTTGGAAGTTCTAGTGTGGTTTTCACACCACTTTGCCGCACCTCGAACCAGCAAAAGGATGTTGCACACACCGATAGCAACAGTTGTCCTACTACTAGTCACAGAAGACATGAATGTAAGCTTGGATAGCCACGTAGGGAAACCGATGATTGCAAATATCGAAAGAAAAATGACGATCGCGATAATATAACAATCAAGGAAATCAGCTTTCCTGCTTTTAATCATATTAGATATCGCAAAAATAATACCTAATGGACACAAATCAATAAAAGCCGCTACTTCAACATCATTCCCAGTAAGCATTGCACTCTCAAAAAAATCTTTGAATGGAAAGCAGAACGTAGCTAAAGAAGAGAACATCAACCATATTGAACGGCCTCCGCCCTTCGACATCCGAGAGCCTGGATAAGACGTATTCAACATCGCTTGAATCGTACTCGACGATTCCTTAAAAATTAAACCCATAAGAATCGCAAAAATCAGAAATAACGTGACCATCCCCACAACCTGGGCATGAGTAAAACGTATTTTGCCCCAATACCTGAGAATAATGGCAACAATAAGCCCCGCAAGAACAAACCCTAAAGGAATCTGCCATGCAGGATAAAGCGATAAAATAAACATACCTGCACACTGCAGAATCACCGCGCAGGACAGCAGTCTAATCCAGTTTTCTTGTCTACGAAGCATGCAATCAAAACAACAAATAGAGACAAATATAGAAATCAGCATTTCAGGTAAACTATTAACGGCAAACCACCACTGCGTAAGCGGCGCAAAAGTAATGAGAGCTGCGCCAAAAGCCGACAAAGCCCGAGTTTTCCCATTGCCTTCCTTGTCGCTAATGCACAAGAAGAACTGATAGGCGGATAAGAACAACACCACTAAACGAGACGCCCAATAAAACGACAGTCCCGCAGAATTCCCTAATAACAAATAACCCCAATGAAATGGGCGAAAAATCTCAGAGGGAAACCACACCGGTGCATCTTTGATTATAAACATATCGGCAGGCCTATCACCGATTAGAGCATTAAAATAACCATAATCGTTATACGACTGTGCAAAAGCTAACGGAGTCCCTACTACATATTCGTCCGTTCTAATAGGTCGCAAAACACCAAATACGAGATCTTGTGTACCGTCTCTGCCTAACCAAAAATTCCATGTGCCCAATGATGAACCACTAATGTTCAGTACTGTCGCGCCCAAGATAATGCCTATACCGATGCAGAATCGATTGCGGTGCAGCCAATTACCTACTTTTGCCAAACCGAATGCGAAAAAAGAGCAAATAAGCCCCCATATAGGTAACAAAATAACAAAACGCAAGAGTTTGATATGCAGTTCATTTTTAGATAAATGAAGGTCAATAATTCTTTCCGAATAAAACGGATAGATTTTGACACATCCCCAACTAATGACGGCAGCGCTTAACAATACCAGTGTTAAACGAATCAGGTAAGAGAAATCTCTCATTTTTCGGATTTTCATAGTTTGGGCCTTCGTTCCCATAATCTCCTCCGCTAAAGCTTTCCAAATACAGCGTCTCTTTTTTAAAAACTTCTATCAGCTATACGCTATCCTCCATATAAAATATGGCACAACACTTGTTATTCATTTCTCATTAGGCTCAAGGGCCGCAGCCGTTTTTTACAAGTACATCAAATACAAAAACCTATTTCTTAGACCAACCTGTTCAAACTGGGCTCAACTATGAATGGTATCCACAAGGGTATAGTAATCATTATGCCAGAGACACAGAATCCAACTATCGCGGTACTTCTTCCTTGCTACAACGAGGAAGTCACCATCGGCAAGGTGGTACGCGACTTCAAAGCGACGCTTCCCAACGCCGATATCTACGTATACGATAACAACTCCACTGACCGTACTGCTGAAATCGCAACAGCCGAAGGAGCAATCGTCAGAAAAGAGCCGCGTCAAGGCAAGGGAAATGTGATTCGCGCCATGTTTGAGGACATTGATGCCGATATATACGTCATGGCAGATGGCGATGACACCTATCCTGCAGATGCAGCGCCAGCCATGGTAGATAAGGTGCTCGAAGGCTACGATATGGTGATTGGCGATCGCTTGAGCTCCACCTATTTCCAAGAGAACAAACGTCCATTCCACAACTTCGGTAACCGTCTGGTACGTGGATCCATTAACGGCTTATTCCATGCGAACGTTACCGATATCATGACTGGTTACCGAGCATTCTCGTTCACATTCGCCAAGACTTACCCAGTACTTTCACGCGGTTTCGAAGTCGAAACTGAAATGACCATCCACTCGTTGAACAACAATCTGCGCCTGTTTGAAATGCCAATTCAATACCGAGATCGTCCTGCAGGATCAGTCAGCAAACTTAACACCATAGGTGACGGCATCAAGGTAATGAGTACTATCTTCCGCATGATTCGTGAGTACAAACCGCTACCGTTTTTTGGCGGTTTTGGCACAATCCTAGGCGTTATTGGCATCATATTATGCACCAGCGTGACCATGGACTTCTGGCATACTGGCATGGTAGCGCGTTTCCCCACACTCATCGGCGCAGTCATGCTCGTCATAGCAGGAATACTATTATTTGCGACGGGCATCATACTTGATGTCATGGCTAAAAACGACCGCAAGGCGTTTATCGTCGATATGAACAAATTCGCCATGCTGCACCGGAACAAATAGACAATTATTATTTATAGGTCAGATGGAACATACCTCTATCTGACCTGTTTTTCTTATCTATTTTTCATTCAAAAGTGTGTTAAAAACGAAAACTTTGATAATAACATATTCCACAATGCGTTAAACCATGCGCCACGGTGACGATCAAGCGTTAGTCGAAACAGGAAGCTCCGTAGCAAATCCAAAGCACCTGCTATCACACAAATCAACATTATTGAAATAAGCGCGTAAAAAATAGCATATTTTGCATCGTAGAAATCTGAAAGAACAACACATTTAGTCCATAACTGTTCACGGAAAAATGGTTGTTCTGTAAAAAGATATATGCCAAGAGCGCTAGTAGCTAGGTAGTTCACCACCCTGCTTTGCCATTTTATACTTCTAAACAACTCAAATAGTCCAAAACTAATCAACAGAATCGGAATGGACCATTCTTTTTCCCACGGTGAAACATATTCAATTAGTAAAGTTGCATCATGAATAATTAGCGAAAGAAAAACATTCGCCACTACGATTACGCTCATACCAACAGCCAAGATTATCCATGCTGCCCTCTTTGATATTCTTGGCAAATACCATCTGTAATAAGAAATAAGAACAAAAATATAAATAAAGCCAACAACATTAAGACCAATATCATTCCCAGCGCCGGGGACCAGACCGAGAACAGCCCACATGAATAACATGATTAGGCAACATTCTCCGTGCAATGCTTTACCCATATTTTTTAAATTCAATAGAACAAAAGGAAGCAAAAGCAAGAATATAGCATAGCTGGTCACATACCACCACTCATTCCTCGTAAGAGGGAAAAATAAATCAAGCCAAGCATGGCCCATTGCATATGAGGTTTCTCCATTGGGATCTAGAACAAGCCTAGCCACCAGCGCAGCAAGATTCCAGAACAACAATTCACGCCATAATAGCCATATCTTTCTAAAAGCTCCTTTAATTGTCGCCGGCTTATCAGCAAGAAACCAGACAGAAATAAGCAAGAATAAAGCAATGCCAATTTTCCCTGGAGCTAAATACAACAATTGGAAGAAAAGACGCTTAACACAAAACGTTTGATCAAAAACATTGATATCCGAATGAGCGACTTCATGATGAGCAACAATAAGTATCACTGCGATAATACGCAACAGCTCAAGACCCGATTTTCGACACTTTCCGTCTTCAGCCACACCGCACATCCTCAATATCGGCGATACCACGTCAGTTCATTTCTGGGCATCCGCATCATTAAACTACACCTAAACATTAGCACTATTGAAGAAGCCGCTACTGAAAAGGAAACAAACACAAGAATCTGTAGGTACGAACAAATCCGTTATGTCCTATCAAAGCAAGCAACTCATTCACTTAATTCAATCTTTACAAGCGGAAGATGATGTCGACTCAGATCTTTCATTTCACGCTCAAGCGAAAAATACCATAAAAACTATATCGTCCATTTCTGCGCATTCGTATTATTCGATTTATACAACTGAACATTGGCACCATTGGTAGAAGAGCCACCAGAAATATCCAATACCATGTTCTCTACAAGTGCAGATTGAAAAACATAAGATCCATCAGGATTCCTGACAGCAATCCATTTCTGAGCATATGTGTTATTCGAGGCATACTGCTGCACATTGGCACCGTTAGCTGTACTCGCGCCATAAACATCCAAAACTTTACCAGAATTCACGCTGGTCAATGTCACATAGCCATTAGCATCATGCGTCACTTTCCACTTCTGAGCGTTCGTTCCGTTCCCAGCCCAAAGTTGCACGTTGGCACAATCCGAACGAAAACCCCCATAAACATCCATCTTCATACTCGTCTTTAGCTTCGAGCCAAAAGAGTACGTGCCATTCGGTAAATCTTGCCTGTGCCTCGCCGCTTGTTCATTCAACCGATCACGCATGGTTCTAGACTTCTCAATAATCCACTGCTGAGCAGCTGCATCATTAGACGAATACAGTTGCAACGCAACGTCAGGAGAATAGTTCGCACCCGGTACGTCAATAGCCTTATTTGCATTTACAGAAATCAGTGAAATTTCACCATTCTCATAATGTCGAATAGCCCACTGTTGCGCAGCAGTCCCATTGTTACCATATTGCTGCAATATCGCACCGTTAACTGCAGAAGCCCCATAAACATCTAGAACCTTGCCAGAATGTACATTAACAATGCTATATGTCCCATTGCCGACCCGCTGGAAACAGAATTTTTGAGCTTCCGTTCCATTAAATGAGTACAGCTGAATCCGAGCACCGTCTGCAGTAGAAGCCCCCGGCACATCAAAAACAAGACCGGACCTTCCAGCAGATTTGATGTTTACCGCCGTATTTACCGGCACACTAGCTTCACTAGAGGAAACAATAAACCGTTGAGCCGAAGTACCGTTAGGCGCGTACAAGCGAATCGCGGTAGCGTTGGCGATAATGCCTCCGCTCAGATCCAATACCCAATTGCCAAGAGCAGATTGCAAATAATATCCAGCCCCTGAATCACGAATAAACCACCGCTGTGCATTTGACCCATTCAATGCATATTGTTGCACCACAGCATTGTTACCTGCAGCAGCGCCTCTAACATCCAAAGCTTTGCCGGATTTCACATTAGCAATCACATAGCTACCATCCTGCTGCTTGGTAAACCTAAACTGTTGCGTCTTAGATTCATTGCCAGAATATAGCTGGATAACCGTAGAATCAGACATACTGCCATTGGGGATATCAACACTGAAAGCTACTTTAGAACGAACATTGATGTAGTAATTTCCATTGGGAATACTTACTGCAGGCATCCTGCGCACATCAATTGCAGACGAATCCTGCGCATACGCTTTATTACCAAAAGCATTCATATCCACGGAACCGCTGATGCCGTTGATACGGCCGGAACTGGTGT
>UMII01026748.1_pt1 | contig 14016 bp, 11 predicted proteins | sample 1965731 | NCBI WGS metagenome assembly UMII01 (sample SAMEA4836118, study PRJEB28245) | human gut metagenome | biome: gut microbiome; material: fecal sample | place: Denmark | collected 2008
AGGACTTCACGACGCCCCGATGACAGTCGACGGCGATGGCGGCGCGAGCGGAGGTGGCTCCGGCGGAAGCAGCTCCGGTGGCGGCAGTGGCTCTGGCAGCGGCAAGGATCACGGCAATAGCAAGCGCCCCGGAAAAGCGGGCGCGCTTGCGGGCACGGGCGATGTCAACGCTCCCCTTACGGCAGCCGCTGCAGCACTCGCCGCAGCAGGCGCCGGCCTTATCGTCTACAGCACCCGCCGAACCGCCCTCGGACGCGGTGCCAGCGACGAAGCCGATGCGGATAGGTCCCACTAGCTCTCAGCCGCTTTTGTGGGGGGGGCGCTGACCCTGCTCATCGAACATCAAAATGGGCTGGTTCTGGATACCCAGAGCCAGCCCATTACGCATTAGATGTCGTCAGAGGAGTCGAGTTCTGCCTCGAGCTTGGCACGGCGTCTTTTCGCCGTGAAAAACGTTGCGCACAGGGCAGCAAACGTGGCCGCGAAAATCGTCGCACCGCAGAACACGCCCGTGGCCAGGTTCGCCAACCAAAAGACGCTTTCGAGCGGTACGATCTGCGCCTCAGCGATACAGCGCATTGCGGCAATAACAAGCGCGAACGCGGCGCCGCTAAGACCGCTGACAAGCAGGAAATATCCAACAGGAAGATGCTCGGTTTGCCCAAAACGATTGGTATCGACATAGCCCTTCCGCGTTTGCAGTCCTGCGCAAATCAACATCACGAGAACGAGCCACAAATACATGGCTGCCTCAAACGGCGTTGCAAAGCCATGCGGCATTTCACTGGCGCCGCTGTGAACCCACGCAACCTGTCGAGCTATAAACTGGTAGAAAAAGATCATCAACATGCCAAACGAAAGCAGCACGAAACCAATCTTGTAGACCTTCGCGCTCTCAGCCTCCAGGCGCTCATCCTTTGGGCCGGCATATTCACGCCACTTTTGCACGAGTTTTAAATCTTCAAATTTCATAGCGAACTCCTAAAGAGCGTCAGGGTCGACGTCGCTCTCGTCCTCCCAAAACAAGTCGTTCAACGTAACGCGTAGCGCTTTACAGATTGCCACGCACAAATTGAGCGTGGGGTTGTAGCCGCCCGCTTCGATCAGGCCGATGGTCTGGCGCGTAACGCCCACGACCTCGGCCAAGTCAGCTTGCGAAAGGCCAACCGCCGCGCGCGCCGCCTTCATGCGTAGGTTCTTTTTTCCCGGCATGGAGTTCCTTTCGTAGTAATGGACAGATATCCGTTGCAACATGACAGAAATATATTGCATTCATCAGAAGATGTCAACTATATCTGTCATTATGAAAATCATGTTCGTCATCGCCGTGCGGACATAACAATTTCGATTCGCTATTCAACCTTACTCGGGCAGAACCGAGTCGGAAGGAACCGAGTAAGTGGGACTTCGGCAGGGAGCGTGGACTCGCCCGCATCAAGAAGATACTCAAACGCCCGCCTAGAAAGCGAAGTGCCATCCTATCTCAGCGCCGAGATCTCAAAGATGACCAACGCCAACGAGGCTTTCGGGGCCCTCGCACATGGCTACTCATAAGCGATGCCCACGGCATGGCCAACGCGCACGCCAATAACCGGATTTGCCAGAACCATGCGTGCCCCATCGTTTAATAGCTCCGTTATTGTTCGATAATCTTCTTGACGACCGCGGGAACGCCTGCCGCCATCACGTTGTCCGGAAGGTCTTCCGTCACAACACTTCCCGCAGCGATAACGCAGCCGCTGCCGATGGTAACCCCCTGGAGTACGGACACGTTCGCGCCAAACCAGCAGTTATCGCCAACAACAATGGGCAGAGCCCTCTCGAGACCCAAGTTGCGCTCTTTTGCTCCAAGGGGATGCGAAGCGGTGTAGAAGCCGCAAAACGGCCCAATAAACACGTTGTCACCAAAGGTAATAGAACCACCGTCCATAAAGTAGCAGCCATGGTTCACAAAGCAGCCGTCGCCAAAGGTTGTCTTGTCCCCGTAGTCAAAGTAGGCAGGCGAAAGGACCGTCAGCCCCGCCGGAAGATCGGTATCGAGCAAGGTTTTTAGGGCGTCAAGCTGCGCGTCGCTTCCGGGTTTTCCCATATTGAAGTCATAGCAGAGCGTCTCTGCCCTCGCCCGTTTTGCCAGGAGTTCCTCGTCAAAGTTGGCATCATGCCACTCCCCGCGCTCCATCTTCTCTTTCTCGGTCACTGTGAGCCCCTTAATAAAAACATTTGTGGCGGCAATTCTATCATTTGATAAGCCGTCAGTTTCCATACCGATAACGAACGCGCGTTCGATGGATTTCGTGTTAGTTGGAATCGCCTATGGGCTGGGCTATGCTACCTTGACTATCTATATGACTTAAACGCAGCAAAGGAGCACCGAGAGAGCGAGTATGGCAAAAAACACCGCAAACTATGGTAACGACAGTATCCGCCAGCTCAAGGACGAGGAGCGCGTACGCCTGCGCCCCGCCGTCATCTTTGGCTCGGACGGACTCGACGGCTGCGCGCATGCCGCCTTCGAGATCCTGTCCAATGCCGTTGACGAGGCGCGCCAGGGCTACGGCAAGCTCATCACCCTTACCGCCTTTCGCGATGGCTCCATTCAGGTAGAGGACAACGGCCGCGGCTGCCCGCTCGACTGGAACCCTTCCGAGAAGCGCTTTAACTGGGAGCTCGTCTTTTGCGAGCTCTACGCAGGTGGCAAATACAACAACAACCAGGGCGGCGACTACGACTTCTCGCTCGGTACCAACGGCCTAGGCTCGTGCGCGACCCAGTACGCCTCCGAGTACATGGACGTCACGGTTTGGCGCGACGGCAACAAGTACTCCCTGCACTTTAAGAAGGGCAAGGTTGTCGGCGCCAAGAAGAAGGCACTCGAGATTGAGCCCAGCGACGAGAACCGCACCGGCACCACCATCAAGTGGCGTCCCGATCTCGAAGTCTTTACCTCCATCAGCATTCCCCACGACTGGTATCGCGATACCATGCGCCGTCAGGCCGTGGTCAACGCCAACGTGACCTTCCGCCTGCGCATCGAGGGCGACGACGGCGAGTTTTCCGAAGAGGACTTTTGCTATCCCAAGGGCATCGAGGACTACGTGCTCGAGAAGGTCGGTACCGACTACCTTACCGAGCCCTTCTTTATCGAGGCCGACCGTCGCGGTCGCGATCGCGAGGACCTGCCCGATTACAACGTAAAAATCACCGCGTGCATGTGCTTCTCGCGCACCTTCATGATGCAGGAGTACTACCACAACTCGTCATGGCTCGAAAACGGCGGCTCGCCCGAGAAGGCGGCCCGTAGCGCTCTGACCAGCGCCATCGATGCCTACATCAAGCAACAGGGCAAGTACAACAAAAATGAGAGCGGCATTAAGTGGCAAGACGTCCAGGACTGTCTGGTGCTGGTGACCAACTGCTTCTCCACCCAGACGTCTTACGAAAACCAGACCAAGAAGGCCATCAACAACCGCTTTATCCAGCAGGCCATGACGGCCTTCTTTAAGGAGCGCCTCTCGACCTACTTGATCGAGAACAAGGACGCCGCCAATAAGATCATGGAGCAGGTGCTCATCAACAAGCGCTCGCGCGAGAACGCCGAGAAGACGCGCCAGAGCATCAAGACCAACCTGCAGCAGAAGACCGACATGGCCAACCGAGTGCAGAAGTTCATCGACTGCCGCTCCAAGGACAAGAGCCGTCGCGAGATCTACATCGTAGAGGGCGACTCGGCAGCAGGCGCCATTCGCACCTCGCGCGATGCCGAGTTCCAGGGCGTCATGCCCGTCCGAGGCAAGATCCTCAACTGCCTGAAGGAGGACTACCCGCGCATCTTTAAGTCCGACATCATCATGGACCTCATGCGCGTGCTGGGCTGTGGCGTGGAGATCAAGGACAAGCGCATCAAGAACCTCGGCGCCTTTGACCTGGACAACCTCAACTGGAACAAGGTCATCATCTGTACGGACGCCGACGTCGACGGTTATCACATCCGCACGCTTGTGCTCACCATGCTCTACCGCCTGGTGCCCACGCTTATCGACGAGGGCTACGTGTATATCGCCGAATCGCCGCTCTACGAGATCAACTGCAAAGAGAAAACCTACTTCGCCTACACCGAGCTCGAGAAGAACGGCATCCTCAAGGAGATTGGCGACCAAAAGTGCTCCATCAACCGCTCCAAGGGTCTTGGTGAGAACGACCCGGACATGATGTGGCTCACCACCATGAACCCCGAGACGCGTCGCCTGATCAAGGTGGAGCCCGAGGACGTCACCAAGATGGAGACCATGTTCAATCTGTTGCTGGGCAACGACGAGGCGGGCCGCAAGCGCCATATCTCCGAGCACGGCAAGGAATACCTGGACCAGCTGGACCTGCAGTAGCAGCAAATCGATAACGACGGCCCTTAAGAAGTTCAAGAGGATATCGTGGCAAAGAAGAAGACGAAGAACCAGCCAAAGAAAAAGCAGGTCAACGCCGAGAACGTCATCGGCCTGCACTCCGAGGTCACCGACCAGCCGATTACGCAGACGCTCGAGGTCAACTACATGCCCTACGCCATGAGCGTCAACGTCTCGCGTGCGTTCCCCGAGATCGACGGCTTTAAGCCCTCGCACCGCAAGCTGCTCTACACCATGTACAAGATGGGTCTGCTCAAGGGCGAGCGCCAGAAGAGCGCCAACATCGTGGGCCAGACCATGAAGCTCAATCCGCACGGCGACGCCGCGATCTACGAGACGATGGTGCGTCTGGCCACCGGCAACGAGGCACTGCTCGCCCCCTTCGTGGAGTCGAAGGGCAACTTTGGCAAGTACTATTCGGGCGACCTGAGCTACGCCGCCTCGCGTTATACCGAGGCCAAGCTCTCCCCCATCAGCGCCGAGATCTTCAAGGACATCGACAAGGACCCGGTCGACTTCGTCGACAGCTACGACGGCGCCATGAAGGAGCCGCGCCTGCTGCCCACCACGTTCCCCAATATTCTGGTTTCGGCCAACAAAGGCATCGGCGTCGCCATGGCATCCGATATCTGCGGCTTCAACCTCAACGAGGTCTGTACTGCCACGATGCATTACCTCAAGGATCCCGACTGCGACCTGCTCGAGTACATGCCCATGCCCGACTTCTCGACCGGCGGCGAGATTATCTACCGCCGCGAGGAGATGGAGAAGATCATCGAGACCGGCCTTGGTAGTTTCCAGATTCGCTCCCGCTGGCGTTGGATCCCCGAAGAGCGCATCATCGAGGTGTACGAGATCCCCTACACCACCAAGACCGATGTCATCATCGAGCGCATCGTCAAGCTCTCCAAAGAGGGCAAAGTCAAGGAGATCGCTGACATCCGCGACGAGACCGACCTCTCGGGCCTGCGCATCGCCATCGACCTTAAGCGCGGTGTCGATCCCGACAAGCTCATGGCCAAGCTCTATCGCTCGACCACGCTGCAGGATTCGTTCTCGTGCAACTTCAACGTGCTCGTCGACGGCTATCCCCGTGTTATGGGCGTGCGCCAGATCCTGCACGAGTGGGTCAAGTGGCGTATTGAGTCCACGCGTCGCCGCATTAACTTTGACCTGGGCAAAAAGTCCGAGCGCCTGCACCTGCTGCACGGCCTCGAGGCGATCTTGCTCGACATCGACAAGGCCATCGCCATCATCCGCGGCACCAAGCTCGAAGCTGAGGTCGTGCCCAACCTCATGAAGGGTTTCGATATCGACGAAACCCAGGCCGAGTTTGTTGCCGAGCTCAAGCTCCGCAACATCAACGAGGAGTACATCCTCAATCGCACCAAGGACATCGCCAAGCTCGAGGGCGAGATTGCCGAGCTTGAGGAGATCCTTTCCAGCGAGGAGAACATCAAGAAGGTCATCAGCGACGAGCTGGCCGCGGTCAACAAGAAGTACGTGATGCCGCGCCGCACGGGCAGGATCGAGCCCCACGAGGTTATCGAGGTAAGCCTGGAGCCCGAGGTCGAGGAGTACCCGGTTACCATCATGCTTTCGCGCGAGGGCTACCTTAAAAAGATGACGGACCGTGTGCTCAAGAAGGCGACCACGCTTAAGTACAAGGACGGCGACAAACCCTTTATCGAGTTCCCGTCCTCCAACACGCACGAGCTGCTGGTCTTTACCAACAAGAGCCAGGTGTACAAGTGCAAGGTTGCGGCGTTTGAGGACACCAAGTCGGCCCAGCTGGGCTCGTACCTGCCGACCGATCTTGAGATGGAACCCGACGAGAGTGTCATCTGGGTCATCGACCCCGAGGACTACAAGGCCGACGTGCTGTTTGTCTTTGAAAACGGCCGCGTGGTGCGTGTCGCACTTGCCGGATACGTCACCAAAACCAACCGCAAGCGCCTCAAGAACGCCATCTACGGTGGCAGCAAGCTGCTGTATGCCCAGGTGCTCAAGGAAGATCGCGACATCGCACTGGTCTCGAGTGACTACCGCCTGATGAACTTCAACACGTCGCTGCTCAAGACCAAGACAACCACCAACACGCAGGGCGTCCAGGCTTTCACGGCCAAGAAGGGCCGCTCGGTCACCACCGTCGGCACGACCGAGGAGATTCTTGGCGCCGGCGTCTCGGCCGAGAAGTTCACAGCGCAGAGCCTCCCCTCAGCCGGTGCCCTCATGAAGGAAAACGACATGCCGAGTTTGTTTGACTAGGACGACGGCAACGAGATCGTTAGATACTTCGCAAAGCGACGAGTCCCGGAACGCAACGGCATTGCGCCCGGGACTCGTCGTTTTTCTTCTCAACTATTTTTTAACGCAGATAAATTGATTTCTGCTTATTTTTCTGCGTAAAAAATGTCAGCGTCACTGCTTCGATGCCCTTTGGTCAGTCGTTAGCAAAACTTGCAAAAGTTAGCAAATCTTGCAAAAATTAGCAAAACTTGCAAAGGAGCTACCATGGAGTACAGCAAGAACCCCTTTACCCCGACGTTCGGAAGCGTCCCTCCCTTTCTAGCGGGTCGCGAGCATATCCTGCGTGACATCAACCGTGGCTTTATCAACGGCCCGGGAGATCCCAACCTGTCGACCATTTTTACTGGCGCAAGGGGAACGGGCAAGACGGCGCTTCTCTCGCTCCTTTCAGAAACGGCGCTTGAACACGACTGGATCGCAGCAAATGTCTCCGCCATGCCAGGCATGCTCGAAGATATTATCGAGCGAACCAAAGAAGCCGCAGATAGCTACCTCTCACAGCCTCACGCGCGCATAAACGGTGTTCAAATTGGCCCAGTGGGCATCGATTGGACATATGCTCAAGAGGCTCAGGGCAACTGGCGCACGCGCATGAATGGCATCTTTAAGCAACTCGAAAAACATGACATCGGACTTCTCATCACCATCGATGAAGTCACCGTCGATCTCGAAGAAATGCTTCAATTTGCCTCTGTTTACCAGCACTTTGTACGCGAAGGTAAAAAAGTTGCCCTACTCATGGCGGGACTGCCCTACAAAGTATCGGCGTTGCTGCGTAACGATTCCGTCTCGTTCCTCAGGCGTTCCCAATATCATCAGTTGGGACGAATCACTGACGTTGAAATTGCAAACGCATTCCGCAAAACCGTTGAGGCCGGAGGCCGCTCAATCACGCCAGAAGCGCTCGAGGATGCCGTGAAGGCCGTCGACGGATTTCCCTATATGATGCAGCTCGTCGGATATCGCACATGGGATGTTTCGGAGAACTCGCCCAAAATCAGTGCACCTGATGTACAGCAGGGTTCTCTGCTTGCCCGCATGGAGCTGCGCGATCGAATTCTCGAAACGACCTATCGGGAGCTTTCCGATAAAGACATTGAGTTTTTGCTCGCGATGCTGCCCGATTCTGGCCCCAGCAAAGTCTCGGAGATAGCCAAACGCATGGGCGTCGCCAGCAACTACGCAAGCCAATACAAACGCCGCCTCCTGGAGGACGGCGTCATCGGAGAGCGCGGGCGTGGTCTCGTTGGCTTTGACATCCCCGCGTTCAGGGAATTCCTGAGCGAGAAGGCGTTTTAGCACGCCGGAATTGTCCGCGGAAGCATCAACGCATGGCAATCAGCATTCCTCTTAGTAAGGATAGCAAGCATTTTCCACCAACACCGATTGCCATGCGTTCTTCTTGCCCTTAGGCGAGCTTGCGAGCGAGCTCTCGCACCTCTTCCAACTTGGGCGAGGAGGCCATGCTGTCGCGTTCGGTCATACCGCTGATGGTGACAATGCCCCGGTCCTCCCACTTGCAGTATGCGCATGTGGACTTGTACATAGCGATCGCCGCGTCATAGACGCCCTCGCTGTGGCTATCGAGCAAAAGTGCCGTCTTGCTGAACGGGAATCCCGTGGCACCGAAGGCATACAGGCGGTCGATGGCGGCTTTCTCCTGCGCGGTGATATCAAACCAGTAGATAGGCGAAGCGAAGACAACCATATCGGCGTCTTTCAGCGACTCGATCACGTCGGCCATGTCGTCCTTCTGCACACAGGTGCCCTCATGGGTAAAGCAGTACTGGCATCCCAGACAACCAGCGATCTTTTTGCCGGCAACGCGGACGACCTCGACCGTATGGCCGGCCTCGCGCGCGGTCTCGGCAAACGCCTCGACCATGGTGTCGGTATTGGCACCCTTGCGCGGGCTACCACTCAATACAACGATATTCATAGAAATCTCTCTCCTTCATGCCGCAGGCACGCGGCACACATTTCGTTGTAACCAAAACAGATGGAGCTATTCAGTCGTCCGCAGACCACATCTCTTGTTCGTGCTCTCTAGACACAATCTCATTGCCTGACAACTCCTCAACTGTCTTGATTCTCTCTACGAGAATTGAACAGCAAATCGTTGGCCGCAAAGTGTCGACTGTGGGAAAATTAACTAGAGCTTTCTCCTGCTCGCGTGAGCGTTCGCGTGTATGATTCTGGCCGAATCGGGCAGGCGCAATATAGATCCACGGAAACCGGCCTACGAACAAGGAGCGCCTTATGTATGGACAGCATGTTGCACCGCAAACCCATAACAAACGCACTGGCCTGTCTATCCGCAACGTCAAGCTTCATGCAGACGCCAGAGTCGTCGCCTTCGGCGTAAGCATTCTTATGGCAGGGCAGCTTTTGCTACCCTGCGCAGCACTGGCGACCGAAATGCCCGAGCCCGATGTCGCAGCACCCATCACCTGCGACGAAGCCAACGCGGAAGGCAGCCTCACAGCAACCACCGTCGTCGATCATTACTACGATTTGGAGCTACCCCCTGCTTTCGAGTTGGTCCAGAACGAGGCTCTTGTATACGATTTTCCCGACAAACCCGAGGACTTCATCTACGGGCTTAACGACACCGTCCATCTCTTCAAGATCGACACCGATACCGAAAGCCTTATAAAAACCGAGAACCCCAAAGAGGCCAGCGTCTCTATTGCCCTGACCATGATCGACAATCACGTTAGAGCAACCGTAGTCTTTACGGGCAGTTACGCCGACGACCAAATCCCTTACAGACTGAACCTCAACAGCTCAACCCACCTTGGCACACACGTTGACCGTGACTTCGACAGCGGGCAGGGGATTATGCACGAGACGCAGCACGATTACTACATCCGTTACGTCTTCGACAGTGACGTGCACTTGATTGCAACCGATACGAGCGGTTCCAAACCCGAACCGGAAACCAAGCCCGAGCCCACACCGCAGCCCAAGGCAAAAAAGCCCACGGCAAATCCCGTTTCCACCAAAGCAGTAGCGGCGGTTAAACCAGCCGGGACCACCCTACCCGCGACGAGCGACAACGGCGCGATGGCAGCCGCCCTGAGTATTGCCGGTGATGTAGTTGCGGCAGTTGGCATTTCTGCAACAAGGCGTCTCAACCGCTAGCCAGCATTTCGCATCCCGCAGACAAAGCTCTATCCCCGCTCCGACGAGCTTTCGCGAAGACGAACCGCGCGCTGGACATGTTGAAGTTCAAATGCTGGTACTACGAGCAGGCGATTCAGGATGGCAACGAGGATAGAGTGAAGGCGCTGATTCCCGACGATTTGCCGGAAGAGATCAAAGATGCCTACGATAACGCCCACGCTCAATAATGCTGCCCGATCTCAAGGGGCTTTGGCGAGGAGTCCATTTCAGACAGGAATACAAAAGAAAGCCTCCGAGCCAAAAGGTCCGGAGGCTGTTATTTCCGCTATTCCCACTCGATGGCTTCAGTTCTGCCGTCACGTCATTCCAGTCGCACCCAGTTTTCGGCGCCGTCTCGAGCCGAGTGCCGTCAAGTAACACCGTATCGTATTTCGTCGGCCTCGGGGACAAAAGTCGGGACAACTTCAAAAACTTTTTTCAAACTCAGGGCTTTGAGTTTTTGTTTTTGTCTCAAAGCGCGCGGCGGACCGCCTTTGGAAGCTCGATAGCGTCGAAAACGCCCGTTTTGAAACTCAACCGCCCTTTAGTCTGCAAGCCGCCAGCTGCAATCGCAAGTGAATCAACACAGATGGCTTGCAGGCGTTTCGCAAAACCGCAGGTCGCTGACACTCGCTATCAGTGAACAAAGTGAGTAGTCTCGGGTGGCTCCCTCATGAGTTGACTGGCGGCAAACGGCATACGAAAAATAGCGACCGCGGCAAACGAGCAAACATCACACAAAGGACCTCAATGGATCGTGCTATTAGGATCTCTATCAGGATTGTTGTAGCTTAACATGTCTGGAGGCCGTTCTTCTAATCGCTCAGGATGATCCTGCAAGAACTTATTTAGCACGCGAGAAGGATCAAACCCCCAGTAATAATCACTATCCTTCTGAAGCGATTCATTTCTTGCAAGTCGATAAAGCTCCCTTAAGCACATGGCAATCTTGTCATCATCATCGTCGGGAAGGAGCTCTCTTCGCGCTTTTGGGTTACCTCCTAGGATTTGTAAGGCAACATTAGAGATACGCTTTTCGGAATAGAAGCAACAGGCGGGATATGCGAGACCAGTGCCCACGCCGGCAACAAATACGCATAGGCAGTAAAGGAAATCAAAGGAGCATAGGAGATCGAGGTATTTCTCATGCGCCGAAGTGTCGCTGCTCATTTTTAGTCCGCAATCCGGTGCCACAATTGGATGATTCGTGGCGTTGTCTAAGGCAACTGTAATCATCATCCCCGAGCCGGCTTCGTTGAAAAGCCCGGCGTTCACGGCCCTAACCTGGCAGTCTCGTATCCAGGATGCATATATGAAGTGCGAGGGAGATGGAGATTGGCGGTTGACGAAGGGGGCAATTAGGTCCCATCTTTTCATGCGAACCAGCTGTGCGCCCAATTCGTAACAAGCAACCGCCACAGCTAGGCTCTTTGAAGTGGAACCCGCTTTACTGTCATCAATTGCAGCATAGCAGTCGTAGAGAGCATCTGCTGCCTTCTCAAATAACGCGTCGTTGCAATAGCTAAGGGCATAGGCTCCAACGCCCGCAAGGCTGTTGATTGCATCCGTATCATCTTGAAACTCTGCGGCGACCTGAAAAATGAAGCGAGAAAGCTTCTCATTCTCCTTTTGCTCGAAGCAAGCTTCGAGCGAGCGTACAAGCACTTCTTCATCCATGCCGTAAACGAGAGGCGGCGTTTTACCCTTCTCTCCAAGAACGGCGATTATATTGTCCACGAGAGTATCCATTCGTTTGCTCTCGTCTTTCCTCACGCAAGCATCGTGCTGCTTCAATATTTCTGCCCACTGTGAATACTCAATGGGTCGATTCTGAGCTCCGTCGCGCCTAACTATTTCGCCCTCACGAAACACGACAATTTGACGACCTTTGCCATCTACTGTTTGTCCGAGCTTTGAAAAAGGAACGAGGAGCCCGTCTTCGAGGCTTAAGAGGCAAACCAAACAGTATGTGTGTCCATCAACCTCGTGCAATTGGGAAATGGCGGTCAAAGGCGCCTGAACATATTTTCTTATCTTGTCCGTTAAGACCGCGCCGTCAAACTGCGCCCAGTTGGTATCCTCACTTCTAGCCGATGGATTTCCGTCATCGTCCACCCCAATGACGATGTAACCACCGGGATAACGGTTGCACATCGAAACAGCGTCTTTTACAAAATCGAGCTCATCGATCTTCTTGGAAAAATCTAGCGTCTCCTTAAAATCGAGCTTGCTGCATTCACCGCCAGATTTCAATAGCTCGAAAAGTTTTTCTCTATCGGTTCGTCCGTCTACTACGATCATCTATGCGCCAACCTATCGATTCCCTATGCCCGACAAACAATTTCTTCATTTCGTTCATGCGGGTGGCACCAATCGACTGATACGTAGAGAACGCTTTCATCAACGCATCAGCCAAAAGACGTCCTCCCATCTAAGTTAATACCGGACATTATCCCATCGTTTTGGCTACTGAGAGAACCGTCGCTATGCTATCCGGTCAAATTAAGTATTGATCATTACCACTTTCATTTGGTTGCTATGGTGAACACAAGCAAACTATCAGCTCAAACAACGAAAGCCAGCTGTAGCGTTGCGAAAGAAAGCACACTGATTGACAAACCGATGTCCGCTCGTCCGTTCTAGTTTGCCCAGACGCCTCTCCCGCGGTGCCCATGTCTCAACGGATGGGTACCATTTATCCGGGTGCACCTGGAGCAACGGGCCGTCAGGCCCGCGCAAGGTCGCTCGCAAAACACACAACATCAAACATGACAGAAGAGGCGAACGACAGATGTCGAACCCCGGACGACAGCACCGCGGAAGACGAGCATTCCGACCACAACCGAACAACTCCAGCTACTAGGTAGGCGCCCGCATGGGCGCCTTTTACTTTTCAGGGACTTAGCTGAGAGCTAAGCCACGCGGCTCATGACCGTTTCGCGGAGGCCCGACCAGCTCGACCCGCTCCGCTCCCGCCCTGCGCACCAATCGCCATCAGGCGGTTCAATCGTCGCGCAGATGAAAAGGGACACTGTGCCGCACGGGAAGATTGGAGGAACCATGGCACGCACAGCCGAATGCGCCGCGCCCGAGGGCAACCAAGGCCGCAACGAATGGATGACGGTGATCGAGATGCAGGAGTACATGAGGGCGAGCCGAAGCAAGGCGTACGACCTCATCTGGTCGGGAGAAATCGACTCGTACAGGCTCGGAAGGAAGCTCCTAGTGTCGAGGGCGTCAGCGGACGCCTGTATCGAGTCGAGGAGCGGGAGGCGAGCGGTGACATCGACTGGGACGCCCTTCCCGCCTCCGTCGTCGCACGGGCGCGCGTGCCGGGCACGACCGTCGATTACCTGATCGTCCAGGGCTGGCCGGAATCGCCCGACTTCTACCTCACGCACAACGCCGGCGGCGAAAGATCCGCGTGGGGCGCTCCCTGCATCGACGCCGGGTGCGCGCAGGGCGTCGATAGCCCGCTCGTCATCGTCTACGGGCGCCACATGTCCGACGGCACCATGTTCGCACCGCTCGCGCAGTACTCTTCGCGCGCCTCCGCCGAGGCGCACCGCACCATCTGTGTCTACACCCGCGACAAGGAAATCGAGCTCGCGGTCTTCGCGGTGGACGTGGTGGATGCGAGCTCGGAGGACAAGCGAACCGACTTCGCAGACGTGGCGGCGCTCGACTCCTACCTCGGGGATAAATTGTCCCGATGTGAGGTCGCCCTGGAAGAACCGAAAGACGTCGCCCAAGCCTAGGCCTTCGTCACCTGCAGCTATCAGACGAGCAACTCGCGCACCGTGGTCTACGCGAAGGAGGTGAAGGGATGGGATTCGCGTCCTTCGGAATAGGGCTCCTCATGGGGCTCCTCACGCTCACGGCCTACGCCTTCTGCACAGCCGGCGACGATGAACGAGATTAGGAGTTGCAGATCGAAACTACAACCGAATATGGCCCTTCGGCCCCTTGCCGATATATCTCGGCAAGGGGCCTTGCATGTGGTGAGATAATTTACGCACTTGATAGAAACAAGACGCTGCCGGCTGCTTCTCGATAAGCTTTCGGTTGTCCATGAACAGAGGTGCGCAATTGGGAAAGATAAAGGCTCTGTTAGACCAGGATTGACATACATGTGTCCCCA
>UMII01031599.1_pt1 | contig 13999 bp, 19 predicted proteins | sample 1965731 | NCBI WGS metagenome assembly UMII01 (sample SAMEA4836118, study PRJEB28245) | human gut metagenome | biome: gut microbiome; material: fecal sample | place: Denmark | collected 2008
CCGGCGTATCACTTCTGCCGATGCCCGAAACCACTGGTACTGATGATCTTTCATTCTCATACGATACTATATTTTGTCTTCATAATTTCCCATTTTATAAAAATCCTCTTTCTGTCTTATGCCTGCTTTATCCTGCTTCTATCTTTATACAGAGAACCTGTCCCTGCCGGTTTTCGTACTCATTTTGGCATATAAAAAGGACACCTGCCAAAATATGCCAGTGTCCCTACTATATTTCTTCAAAATCACACATCTATATAGTATAAAAGTTATCGAAATCTCTTCCGTTTTCACATTTTTTCCATATATGATATGGAAACAGTGGCAACCGGCTGACCTGGTCAAACTTTCTGACTTTAGCCCCTTCTGGCTTTGCGTCCCTGCCTTTCAGCAGGTTTGCCTTTAAAATAATTTCCATTTTTTCAAAAATAAAATAGCATGTAGTTTTCTGCATGTCAATAATGTTCTTGAAAAAATCCACATATATTTTACTTCTGATTTTGAATATCTCTCTATAAAAAATAGTAGAATTTTTCTCTCTCGCACAAGATGAATAGAAGCCCGTTAAGGGATAGGAAAACGCCGAAAACCCGCATGAACACTACGTTTTTGTGAGTTGTCGGCGTTTCTTTTACCCTCTGTTTTCATGGTGCTTTTTCCGTAAATGGTGCCCAAATGGTGCCCAAATTCCACGCGGGCATATAAAAGGTTGTAAAGAGCAGTAAAGAGATACAGCGGTTAAAGGTCTATTTCGCTGTGTTTTTTCTTTGCTGCCCGTTTTCCTTTTTTCGGCTCGGCTTCCTTTGGTTTCTCCGGGGCTGCTTTTTCCACCGCGCTATGGTAAGCGTCCAAAACTTCTTTTTTTCGTTCAAGCCGCACGTCCACATAACGGGCGGTAACAGCTTCAAAGTTCATGGAAAGCCCAAGCGACGCGCCGATACCCGCAAGCGTATGCCCCAAGACTTCGCCAACCGTATAGAAGTCGCCTGTCAGTTGGTGCATATTGGTCGCTGCCGTATGTCGTAAATCGTGAAAACGAATGTGCGGCATATCCAAATCTTCAAGCAGCTTTCCAAATTGAGAGGACACCCACGACGCGGCGATAGGTGCGCCGTCCGGCTTTGCTACAACAAGGTCATTGTCATAGTAAGGCTTTCCGTCTTTTGCTGCCTGTTCTTTCTGTACTTCCTGCATGGCAAGCTGTTTGAGGAAGAACGGGCGGGCAAGCTCCGTAATGGGTAGCTTTCTGCCGTTGGATTTCGGCGGTGCCATTTCTTCAATGACTTTTGTTTTTGGCGGTACCTTGAAAGGTAGCTGCTCGGTAACATCAAAGGTGTTGTTCTCCAAATCCACATTGCGCCAACGCAAGCCTAAGATTTCAGAACGGCGCATACCGTAAAGCCCGCCCAAGATAACAGGCATTTCCCAAACAGTACCCTCGACGCGCTGCATTAAGGCTTTCACCTGTTGTCCGTCTGTACTGTATCGTGCTGCGCGACGTATTGAACATCTTTCCGATTTCCACGTCGGTCATGCCCTCGAAATAGTACAGCAGGATAGCAGTCCTTTTTTCCTCCGGCAAAGTGCGGATTGCTTCAAGCAGCAGTTTCGGGGTTATCTCTTTTCCTGCCATTTGATAACGCGGTTCAGCTTCTTCGTCTTGAAAATACTTGTCAACGGTGTAAAGCTGCCGTTCCTCATGCAAGGCAAGGTCGCAAAACGATACTTCCCGTTTCCTGCGTCGCCGGATTTCGTCGTGGGCGTTGCACGCTTCGTTGTGCAGCACCCGTTTACAGAAACTTTGAAAGGCACATTGCTTTTGAAATTCTCTGCGATTAGGTTCCATGTTCTCACCTCCTTTCTGTCGAAAGGTGGTAGTACCTCCCCTTTTCGCGTGATAATACAGACGACTTTTTCAAACGCCGGACGAAAGCAAAAATTTCTTTGAAAAAAGTTCTGTAAAATGCAAAATGCGCCCATCTGCAAGGCGCAGACAGACGCAAAGGAAACATAAAAAGTATTTAGATGATGTGATTGTTCATCTTTATGCCCGAAATACCCCGTTGCAGGGGATAGACTTTTTTTGATAATTGGGGGAATGTCGATTTGTGTCGATAAGTTGATAAGTGCATGGCGGCTACCTCCTAAAGCCGCCATGCCTTTACATGGTAGAGGGTCGTCGTTGGAATTTAGATGGATAAAAAGAAACGGCGGCTCTGATAATCAAAGCCGCCGAAATAGAGTAGGCGCGTGAAAATGTGTCTGCTCTGCGACGGCTTTTTTTCTTTTGCCGTCGTCCGGCAGATGAAATCATTTAGTTAAATAGTCAGATTCATCTATTGTTTTAAGAATATAATTCACATCATCATATCTTGAAGAATCCGATTGAGAGCCTAAACTACATATTAAAAATTCCTTTCCATGTTGTTGATAAAGAACAACTAAATTATAGTCATTAGATAAGGAACCTGTCTTGATACCTTTAACATTTTCATTGTAATATTCTGATGTTTGGTCAAGAAAAGTATTAGTATTCCTCCATGTCTGCGTACTTCCGTCAGGTAAAGTAGCTGTATAATTACTCTTTGAAACAATATCTCTAAACCATTGCTTCTCTAAAAGGTGAGTAGATACTGATTTTAGGTCTGAAACGGTAGTGAGAGCATTGACATCATATCCGCTTGGGTCATATAAAATTGTGTTTTCATACCCTTGATTTTGTAAGTAATTATTTAGATGTTCCATAAAAACATTAATACGTTCTTGACTATTCTTAGCTTGTGGTGAAAGAATAGAACCACAATAATCCGCGACTACATAAGCAGCGTCATTTCCAGATGGAACCAACATGGCAGCAAACAAATTGTGGAGAAAATATTTTTTCGCGTCTATATTCGCAACAGATGAACCAGGTTTAGTTAATTGGATTGCTTCATAATTTGCAGGAACAATACTATCTAAATCCGCAAGTGTTGCTGCGTATTCAATGACAAATAATTTGGCTAAGCTGGCAGGAAGCTGTTGCTCGTTTTCTCGCTTTGAAATAAATATATTGTCATTAGAAAGGTCAACTAATATGAGGGATTTTGCATTATAAAAATCTTGAAAGAAAATTCCATTCAGCCAAGAGTTGATTTTATTCTTCTCATTGCGAAAATTGTCAGGTTTCATTGCCCACGGTATGAAAAATACACCTGCTATCGTTACAGCAGTAAGGAAAACAAAAAATATTCCGAAACGAGACGTCCTTCTCTTGTATTTTCTTTTCATAAATTGCACCTCCGACAGTAATCAGTCAGATTTAATAGGTAAATCTAATTGGCATAATTTGCTCTTATACTTTCTGTAAATCCAGAGGGGTCACCTAATTTTGCTTTATCTATATTTTCGCGCAAATAATTACGAGTTGCGTCATCACACCGGTCTATTCCCATATATGGCATGTCGAAGGCTTTTTCCAATTCTTCTAATGCTTTTTCGGCTCGCTCTGGATCTGTATTATAAGTATCAAGCCATTCTTTCATCCATGAATATTCCCACAAATAAGAAGCTCTCGTTTCTCCATAACCAACCTGAAAGGAAGCTCCTGTATCTTCATCTTCCAGTTTATCAGGAAGTGCAATGCCATCAGGCCAATTCAAACTGTCAATGGTTGCAAGATATTCTTCTTCAATGTGTGCAAAATCCGTGAGTCCTCTTGAAGTAGAATTTGTTTCAGAATTTGAACAACCTGTAAACATCAGACATACCAATAAAGAAAGCATTGCTCCTAAAAAAATCGTTGTTTTCATAGATAATATTTTCATGTTTTTCCTCCAATTTTATAAAATTTATTTTATCTAAGCGCCAATGCAGGTTCAAGCTTTGCAGCTTTTAACGCTGGCAATAGTCCTCCAAGCAACGCTACAACAACGGATGTTATAACAGCTACCACTGCCGAAAGAATAGGATATTCCAGTGCCGCTACGGGAGAATCCACAGGCAGAAATAACCCCATGCCTTGAACCAAGAAAAAGGATATCAGGATTGAAACAATACAAACAAACACTGATATAGTTAATTGTGCGCCTAACACTAAAGTAACAATATTCGCACGAGAAGCGCCAATCGCCCGTCTAATTAGTAATTCGTGAGTACGTTGTTCCAAGGATGATAACCCTATGTTAATTTGTCCTAATACAGAAACAAATAACAATAAAAATGATGTTACCAAAAGTCCTAATTGAAGTACAGAAAGTACGGAATTATAAGTATCTCCAATATCACTTTTCCCTATGATATCCAAATTTCCTCCTATTGTATCTTCTAAAATGTCATGTAATGACGAATACATCTGTCTCATGGTAATTCCCGCTTCTGAATGCCAATGAACAGTTGCATTTTTTACTTTCCACATATTCGGAACAAGTAGTTCTATTGAATGGGCGTCAAGATATACAGTTGGTATATCTGTCCCGTCATTCACAGTACCTACCACATTAAATGGTGTTAATGAAAGACTACTTTCTACATTTCCAACAGCATATGAAGTATCAAAATAATTCTGTGCTGCTTTATTTACTACCATGCACAGAGTTTTATTTATTTCCGAAGAATCAAACCAATCCCCTGATGACATAGGCAAATTATAGATTTTGTTATATGTGCTTGTAGTAAAAACAACATCTACGGGTACAGTCTTTTTGTAAACAGTGTCACTTATGTCTTGTAGAGAAGAGACAGACGCTACTGGAGCAACTGTTATCTCTTCCAGCATGGAAAAGGTAACAGCCACAAAATGATCAGTATTGTAAATTTCTCGAAAAAAATTCTCCATTTTAATGGTATCTTGAAAATCTGATCCTGTAATTGAAAAAGAATATGTAGGACTCCATCCATACATCTGTGCATTGACAGAAATCAAATATTCTTTACCAAGCGTTCCCACCAAGACAGAACTAATCATTGCAATAATTCCTACAAACATCGATATACCTGTTAAGATATTTCTTAGAGGAGAAATACGAAGGTCTTTAAGAATCATATTTAACACATTGAAGCCTCCCTCCGTCCATTTCAAAAATTGTATTACAAGTCTTTGCAATATCGAGGTCATGAGTTACTATTAAAAGCATAATGCCATTTTTAAGCACAACTTGATGTAAAAGGTCCATAATTTGTTTTCCGGTTTTTTTATCTAAAGCACCAGTAGGTTCATCACATAAAATGGCTTCCGGCGATACTGCAAGTGCGCGGGCAATCGCCACTCTTTGTTGTTCGCCTCCTGATAAATTAGATGGATAATCATTTTCTTTTCCTTCTAATCCAACACTTTGCAAAAGATTTCGTATTGCTTCTTTCCGCTGTCTTGTATTCATTTTCTTTTTGGAATAAAGTAAAGGAAGCTCAATATTTTCCCAAACTCTTAAATGTTTAATTAAAGAATAGTTTTGAAAAACAAAACCGATATTACTTGCTCGAAGCATAGATAGCTGGCTATCTGTTAAAGTGGAAACAGACATACCATTATAAAGAAATTCGCCTTGATATGAGTGGTTGAGTAAACCTATAATTGATATAAGGCTTGTTTTTCCTGAACCCGATTTGCCTACAATAGCATAGCTGTTTCCTCGCTTTAGTTCCATATTTGCTTTGTTTACAGTTACTAAGGTATCACCATTATTCAAATTAACAGTCGCTACCAAGTTTTTTATTTGAATTAAATTTCCTCCATTCGTTTTTTCCATGTTACAAATTACTCCTTACTCCTTGGGTCAAGGTTTGGGGGAATAGAAGAAATTGTATCGCCCTCATTTACACCCGACAATATTTCTATATATGCACCATCAGTTGCACCCAGCATAACTTCTGTTTGAATTTGTTTTCCGTCATTTATTACGGTTACCATTCCCTTACCTTGTCTGCCCGCAATGACTGAAAGTGGTAACAAAAGCACATCTTTTCTAGTTTCGGCTGTTATGACAACGGTAGCACTTTGTCCGGGTTTTACATCAATATCTTTTCCAATTAAACATTGCAATGTGCTTTCTGCATTTTCTGATACTGGTACTACAACTGCAATCGCTTCCGTAGGTCCCACACCATCAACTACTTGAAACTTTGCTTTTAATGCTGCATTTTCCGGCAATATTTTCAAAAAATTTTCAGCTTCAATATTGAGAGCAAAACCTGTGTACTTAGCTGTTGCTAAGGGATAATTTTTGGGAACACTCTCATTAGATGAGATAATAGAAAGAATCGTTGCGTCAACTGGGGATTTTATTTCTTCTTCAGATACTTTCCCAATCACACCACCCTCAGTAATTTTGTTGCCGGCTGAGGAACAGGCTTCAAAAGTACCCTCAACAGAAGAACATAAAACAAAATCCAAAGCCGGAATAATAGTTGTGTGAGCAGATACCGTTGGAGTAAGATTACCGCGAGTAACGGATACCGTTTCAACGGATTGTACTTTTGGATTTACGTTACTGGTTTCATTTTTCTGCTCGTCAAAACAACAGGCAGATAACACAATTATTATCATACATAGCATAGGTAACGCCATAATTCGATTTTGGTATTTCACCAACATACCTCCTTGTTATTGTATATTATATTTCGTTTAAAGATAAAAGGCTTTCACCTTGATACAATAATTATATCAAAATAAAAGCCTTAATTTTGATGATTGTTCGCAAGAAAATCCTCTTTTTTGCTACGGAATTTCTTACGATTTTCCTACGAAAGTGGAAGTGTAACTATAAATTTTATACACTCGTCTTTACTATGAGCAACAATAGTCCCCTTATGTAGTTCTACAATATGTTTCGCAATCGCAAGTCCCAATCCGGCACCACCACTTGTAGTATTTCTTGATGTGTCAACTCGGTAAAACTGCTCAAATATTAGTTTTAGTTTTTCTTCTGCGATAGGATTCCCAAAATTTTCAAAAGTAATTACAATAGTGTTCTCTTGAAGTTCTGTGGTTATTGCAACTTCTGTATCTGTATAACTGTAAATTACCGCATTACGCAAGAGATTATCGAACACACGTTGTATTTTGTTTGCGTCGCAATGTAGCATAATGTCGCTTGTACTATTGAGAGTACATTTCAAATTTTTTTCCTTTAATATGGGCTTAAATTCATAGATAAGTTGTTCTAATAAACGGGTCAAATTTATGTTGCTGTATTGTAATGTTATGTTAGATAAGTTAAATCGTGTGATTTCAAAAAACTCGTTTATCAAATCTTCAAGACGTTCTGCTTTATCAAGAGAAATAGAAAGATACTTTTCTCTTAACTCCTGTGATATTTGTTGTTCATCATCATGCAGTAGTGTTAGATAGCCAATGACGGAAGAAAGCGGCGTTTTCAAATCATGTGCAAGGTACATAATCAAATCATTCTTGCGCTGTTCATTTTCCTGTGCAAGTCGCGCATTGTTTTCTGCTTCTTGCTTTAAGCGATTTATGTTGATAGCAATTTCGCTTAGTTCCGGTGAGAGTTCAATATAATCTACTGATTTATCAAATAGTTTTCCTGTTGCAGCTTGTAACTCGTAGACATAATTAACAACCTTTTTCAAAAGTTTATAAGTCAAATACAAAATGCAAACTACCCATAATATAAGCCCTACCATATAAACATAAAGTCCCCTATATATCAGGTAGTAATGTTCCACATATCTATCCAGTACCCAAGTAAGTCCCATATCTAACGAAACCGTACACACTAAGATAATTCCCGAACAAATTACACTCTGTAAGATATAACTTTTAAACAGGATTGTAAGCAGATAATTTTGTTCATTTTTATTCAATTTCATAACCTACCCCCCAAACTGTTTTGATAAATTTTGGATTTTTGGCGGGTTCATTTAATTTTTCTCTAAGCCGCCCTATATGTGCCATTACGGTGTTGTTATTATCTAAATATTTTTCTTTCCAGATATTTTCAAATAGTTCCTCAGTTGAAACAACTTTGCCTTGATGTTCACATAAATACCAAAGGATTGAAAACTCGATAGGAGTTAAAGATATTTCTTTTCCGAACAAAAAGCATTTATGCGTGTCCTTATTGATAATCAATCCTCTAATGTCATATTCACTTTTTGGAAAAAACTGCTTTTTTGTTGGATTGTTGTACTTCTGATAGCGTCTTAACTGTGTTTTCACTCTTGCAATGACTTCAAGGGGATTAAAAGGTTTTGTTATATAATCATCGGCACCTATTGTTAGCCCCATTATTTTATCGCCATCATCAATTTTAGCTGTAAGCATAATAACAGGGAAATAATAATTTTCTCTAATTTTTTGGCAAATACGGAATCCGTCTATATCAGGAAGCATAACGTCCAATATCGCCAAATCAATTTCCGTTTTCTGAATACATTCCAATGCTTCAATTCCATTGTAATATTTGTGTACTATATAATTATCGTTTTTAAGATAAACTTCAAGTAAATCTGCTATCTCTTTTTCATCATCTACAACTAAAATTTTTTCATTCATTGTCTACACTCCTTTTTATCCTTTTATCAAATGGTTTTACTGCGCTCTTGGGTATCAACCACATATAACCGATTTTTGAAACACCAGGTATTCGATTTTCTTTACAAAGTATCTGCACACGCCGTTCAGAAATACCCCATTTTTCCGCTGCTTCGGGACAAGACATATATTCCATATCGTAACCGTCCTTTCTTCAAACATTATCAATATAATTATACTCGGATAACCGAATAATAGCAAGTACATGATATGCTCTATTTCTATCCATACTATGATGTGTGTAATCATATCTTGAAAGAGAGATGAAATATACAATGTAGTTGGGTGAAATGATTATGAAGCAGAGCAAAGAAAAGTTTGATTTTAAGGCTTTCGGACAGGCTATCAAAGCGGCAAGAAAAGCAAAGGGAATTTCCCGCAACCAGTTAGCGGATAAGCTGAACATTGCGCCGCGATATATCGCGTCCATTGAAAACAGCGGGCAGCACCCAAGTTTGCAGATTTTGTATGAGCTTGTAACCCTGCTTGACGTATCGGTAGACCAGTTCTTTTTCCCGGAACGGGAACAGGAAAAGTCCACACGCCGCCGTCAGCTTGATACCATGCTCAACGGCATGAGCGAAAAGGATTTGAAAATCCTGTCAGCTACCGCAAAAGGGATTGAGGAAGCCAACAACGAAATAACGGGGGAATAAAGTTCCCTCGTTTCTTCATAGAAAAAGCAGTTTGAAACGTCGCAGTTTGCGGCGTTTTTCTTTTGTCCTGCTTTGGCAAAATCAGATTTTCCATGTAGTAGGGATAAAGGGAGAAAGTTTCTTAGCAAGCATAGGAAAGGGGTACCCTTTCCGTATTTTCGCCCTCCTGCGCTGCGGCGCGTCGGTTGAAAATTGCTTGTTGGGAAGTGTCCCAAACCCTCGGAATGGAAAGGAGTGTGAGCCGATGAACGGCAGGAAACGGACAGTACAAATTAAATTCAGAGTAACAGAGGAAGAACGGGCGTTCATTGAACAGAAAATGCAGCTCGTCCCTACCCGGAACATGGAAGCCTACTTGCGGAAAATGGCAATCGACGGGTATATCATTCAGATAGACCATGCCGACATAAAAGCTATGACAGCGGAGATACAGAAAATCGGGGTCAATGTCAATCAGATTGCAAAGCGCGTCAATGCGACGGGCAGCGTCTACCAAGAGGATATAGAAGAAATCAAGGAGGTGCTTGCGGAGATATGGCGGTTACAAAGATTAAGCCTATTAAAAGCACGTTAAAAAAAGCCCTTGACTATATCCAAAACCCGGACAAGACGGACGGGAAAATGCTGGTGTCCTCGTTCGGGTGCAGCTATGAAACGGCAGATATTGAGTTCGGATTTGCATTGTCGCAAGCTCTTGACAGAGGAAACAACCTCGCACACCATTTGATACAATCTTTTGAGCCGGGGGAAGTCGATTATGAGAAAGCCCATGAAATCGGAAAACAGCTTGCCGACGCGGTAACAAAGGGGCAATATGAATACGTCCTTACCACTCACATAGATAAAGGGCATATCCATAACCACATCATTTTTTGTGCGGTAAACTTTGTAGACTACCACAAGTATGTTTCCAACAAGCGCACCTATTACGGAATACGCAACATCAGCGACAGGCTGTGCCGGGAAAACGGCTTGTCCGTCCTTGTGCCGGAGAAAGGCGGCAAGGGAAAGAATTATGCGGTGTATAAGAAAGAGAAAACCGCCAAAGCAAAATTGAAACTTGCCGTCGATACCCTTATCCCCCAAGTGTCCGACTTTGAAGAATTGCTCGCGCGGTTACAGGCAGAAGGCTTCACAATCAAACGGGGAAAATATGTGTCCTGTTTGGTTCCGGGACAGGAACGGTTTACCCGTTTGAAAACCCTCGGCGCAGATTATACAGAGGAAGCAATCCGGGAACGGATAGAGGGCAAGCGTACCCGCACCGCCAAAGCTCCCAAGACAGAACGCGGCGTGTCCCTGCTCATTGATATTGAAAACAGTATCAAGGCGGCGCAGAGCCGGGGTTATGAACAATGGGCGAAAATCCACAATCTGAAACAGGCAGCTAAGACCATGAATTTTATTACGGAACACAAGATTGAACAATACACCGACTTGACCGCAAAAATCGCAGAGATACAGACAGAGAGCGAACAGGCGGCAGACGCATTAAAGAGCGCGGAAAAACGGCTTGCAGATATGGCGGTGCTTATCAAGAATGTTTCCACGTTCCAAAAGACAAAACCCGCCTATGACGCATACCGCAAAGCAAGAAATAAGGACAGTTACCGGGCAGCCCATGAGCGCGAAATCATCTTGCATGAAGCAGCGGCAAAGGCATTAAAGGCGGCGGGCGTTTCCAAGCTCCCGAACCTCACCGCGCTGCAATCGGAATATGAAAAGCTCCAGGAACAGAAAGAAGCCCTTTACGCCGACTATGGCAGACTGAAAAAACAGGTCAAAGAGTACGACGTTATCAAACAGAACATAGACAGCATTTTACGGCAGCCAAGAGAACCGGAACGGGAAAAAGGAAAAGAACGTGGGGAGTAGCTTTGTTCATACTTGTATGATATAATAGTTCCTATCAAAAACAGTAGTTACATACCAAAGTGATACATTTTCAGCAAAGGAAGTGTCAGAGAATGGAACAGGAAATGCCGGACTATGAAACGATACGCGCCGCCGTTGTGAGCGAAAAATGGGCGTTGGAAAAAGTGCTTGCTTGTTACGGTGACGAAATCAACCGCCTTGCAATGGTAAAAAAGCGTCAGCCGGACGGAAGCGTAAAAGAGGAAATCGACGACGATTTACGGCAAACGCTCATACTGAAACTGTTAGAAGCTATCCCACAATTCCCAATAGAAAAGGAGTGATACCATGACACGCGGGGAAATTTGGAAAGACTTTTTTAAGAGAACCGTTTTGCCCGCCGTTATCGCATTGTTTTTATTCTTCATGTTTAAGAACGTCTTTACAGAGGACGGGCAGACCAATTACTTTTATGTGTGGCTGTGCTGCGGTATTCCCTTTGGTATTCGCCGTATGTTCGTATGGCTTGTACCGCATGGGTATGACATAGCCGGAACGGTGGGTATCATTGCCCTCAACTTCATTTTGGGCGGCATTATCGGTGGGGTCATTTTGATATGGCGGCTCGTCGTGGCTGCATGGTATATCCCCCTTACGATATACCGTTTACTTACCACAGATAAGGGCGCAACCCCTCAAATCAACATGGAAAAATAGCAAAGGAAAAACCGGGACGCAGACAGTCAGTAAAGACTATCCGCGCCCCGGTTTTCTTATGGGTGCAGTTCTGAAATGTTACGCAGTAGAACGCCGTTTTTAAGGGAAAAGGTATAAAGCCCTTGCCCTATGAGGAAACGGTTGTCAGAAGCCTGTAAAACAAGGCTTTTTTCGCCCTTACCGCGTAACAAGAGCGCGCCGTTTTCTCATGCGCTCGGCTGCCTGTCTGCGGGTAATCCGCTTCCGACAGTCCGGGCAGTATTTGACGCTGTTAGAGGTGGACGCAAAGAACGCGCCGCACACGGTACATTTCTTTCTGTCCTCGGTCTGATAGAGTTCCGCATAGAGCAGCTTATCAAGAGGAAGTACGGCAATCCGAAACCACTTACAGAGCAGGGAATAGGAAATGAGCTGCGGGCATACGCAAGTGTCCCCGTCGTCCAGTAAAATACAGTTGCCATTCTCGCAGTTGCAGCACTCCTTTTTCACAAGGGTGTTTACCTTGCGGCTTTGTCGCGGCGACAGCCGCTTAATCCCGGTCATACTTCATCAGCAGGATAAACGGAAAGTTCTTTGTACTCGGCGTCGGTCAGCGCGTTCACTTTGGAAAGGGTGCGCTTTGCAAGCTCCCGTAATCCCGCGTCCATGTAAGGCAGCGCAGCGGTCATGTTCTCTATAAGCTGCGCCTTGCTTCCCTCATGGTAAATGCTCAAAAGGTTTGTTTCCTCAACAGTAAATCTATTCATGCTCATACCTCCAAATCGTGATTTTTTCTTTTTGCCGCTGCCTTTTTCGGGGCGGTTGTTTTCTTGTCTGCGGTAAGCTGCGCCCGGACAGAGGGGCGCGCTTTTCGGATATTCCGGCTTCTGTCCTCGCTTTTGTCTAAAAATGCAAAAGTGCCATGCCTGCCCTCAATCTTACTCTGTGTGGTTCTCATAGCCTCTGACTCCGTTCAGCATTCCCGTCAAATGACCTTCCAAAATAGTCAACGGTGTTTTCAATTCATGAGATGCTGCCGAGAAAAAGTCTACCCGTTGTTGCTCTAATGCTTGTTCCTTTTCAATGTCTGTTGTGAGCTGCTGGTTTGCAATTTGAAGGTCGTTCAATGCAGTAGAAAGCGAAGTAGACAGCGAATTTAGATTTTGTGCTAAACACCCCAATTCATCTTCTCTTGCTATATCACATTGACCAGAAAAATCCAGTTCCGCCATTTGCTTTGAAATCTTACTCAATCGCACAATAGGTCGAGTAATGTACGCTGTATAGAGCCAAGCACACAGGAGAGCAAGTACAAAAACCATTAGGATGACATACGGAAGTATAGACAGTAATACTTTTGTTGCCTGCTGTACAACGAACAAATCTGTTTGAACTGCCAACGTATAAGTAGTACCGTTTTTTAGAGTAATCGGGTAAAAGTTCGTCGTGGTTGTCCCAGACGGTTGCATATCTATGAATGACTCACCTTGGTCAAATGTAACTATTTGATCTGCAGAAACGGTAGAAGTTTCTGGCGACGCTTCATTTGGATAGATAATATAGCCGTTGCTGTCCTCAATCCAAAAAGTAGCATTTGTTTCCGCTGAAAAATCTGTCAATTCATCTTCCCAATCGTCTATATTATCAAAATCCGTCATTTGCTCGGCAAGGTGCATGGCGGCTTTCTCCGTAGCCGAGTTTATAAAATTTGAATATGTCGTAGGCAGTAGCTTTGAGATAAAGAAATATGTTCCACAGCAAGCTACCCCCAACAAGAGAAAAGTAATTATAAAAATCTTGACAGATAACCGCTTTTTAATGCACTTTATCAATTCTATATCCCACCCCTCTAATTGTTTTTATATAATCGGCATTTAGCTTTTTACGAATGTTCTTTATATGGCTGTCAACAATTCGATCTTCGACTTCCAAATCATCCGGCCACAATCGTTCAAGTAACATCTGCCGAGTAAAAACTCTCCCTTGATTTTCAACCATAAGCCTAAGAAGCGAAAACTCCTTACTGGTCAATACGACTTCGTTTCCACTTTGATACACATGAAATCCGTCAATATCTATACTCAACTCTTTATAAATAAGTAAGGATTGCTTTTGATTCTCAGTAGTTCTACGCCGAAGTATAGCCTCAATCTTACATAACAATATTTTGGGAGAAAAGGGCTTGGGAATGTAATCATCAATCTGTTGTTCAAAGCCCCTCAAGCCAGAATAAGCGGAAGTCTGCCGTTTGACAGCTTCGGCG
>UMII01022713.1_pt1 | contig 13822 bp, 20 predicted proteins | sample 1965731 | NCBI WGS metagenome assembly UMII01 (sample SAMEA4836118, study PRJEB28245) | human gut metagenome | biome: gut microbiome; material: fecal sample | place: Denmark | collected 2008
CTTCTGGAAATCGTCTTGACCGTAGAAATAAAACGTCGAACCAGTACGCTTGTGAACAATCTTAAACGGGCTTACAGTGGCCCTGAACTGATTGTCCAGACCAAATAGACTAATGGCCCATAGAACCTTATTAAACACGCTGTCGCGGATTGTTTTGCCCACTTTACGAATAACTACCACGTTAGCTTTTTCACCCATCATGATGTACTTAATCATCATATAGACGAGCTTTAGCACGATAACCGAGGACTTGAAAGAGTTACGTCCGCCCTTTAAAACGTTATAAGGCTTTTGAGACTGCCAAACCGATTTAAAATGCGGGTTTACGTTTTTCTGAATATCAATCGTCGTCATTAGGGATTTCCTCCCATGCGTTGATGATATTGACATTCATAGTTCCCTCGACACCACTGTCTAATTGTTCTTTGAGTTTCTTAATTTCAAGTTCTAATTTCTCGGATTGTTTTGCAGTCGGGTAGCGTTTCATGATCTCACTACCAGCTTTAATGACCTCGGCGATAGACGGAGGTTTTTTCGTTTTAACAAACTGACCAGTCATAGTGTTGAGCTCGATGACTTCTTCCATGAGCTCCTGCCGCAAAATCGAAGTGAAAACTTGCATAACTTCGTCTTGTTTTGCAATTTTCTTCTTCTCAAGCTCTTTCATCCGCTCTTCGATATAAGCTTTGATACCAACATTTGCCAACAATTCGTGACTTCTTTTCCTAGCGTATTTTTCGGAATAGCCCGCTTTTATCGCTGCCGTTTGAGCCACGCCAGTTATAAGATATTCGTCTGCAAACTTCTTCTGTCTTTCGTTCATTAATCCTCCTTTCTATGCACGAAAAAAGCAAACAGACCTAAGTCCATTTGCTTGCTAGCTTATATTATCGCATATTTTATGCCTATTTTTTTGCCAAAGCGCACTTCCAAAGATAATCCCGATAGCCTTCAAACCACAGATTAACCAACCTATAGGCATTTCGTTCGCTGATGTAATACTCTAGTGCCATCGCTTGAATATTTGCATGTCTAAATACATAGACTTCTTTGATGATATTAAGCACGATTTCATCAGAATTGTCGATATATTCTTTAGTGCATTTTAACCAATGACGGTATTTCATCAGTTCACTATCAGTTTCTTTTCGAAGCACGATAACTTCACTATTTTCTTTGTCTGGATTTTCCAGCTCTTGCTCACGTTTCATAATCTTCTCGTTGAGCAGTGTGTTCCCATTAATCCCTCGGTTGAAGTATAGTGTTAGAATGTTGATATACTCCTTAAAATCTACATTTAGCCGTCTACTGTATTTTTTAGTTTCCATGCAAGAGGCCTTTCATGTTATAATAGTATTAAGAAATTCGTAGAAGTCCTGGGCATTAGTCTGGGTCTTTTTTTATTTTATATCCGCATTGATAACAAGAATAAAGAGCGGAGAAATGTACCACCTCCCATACATTAGATTTAGCCATGCCACCAGTAATGCAAGGCTAAGGTTGAAAAAATACAAAAGGATTCCTCGATTCTATAACTTATTATTTACTGGATTTTTGATGTCGAGGTCTGTCAGCTCGACGGTGTTGAAAAAGTGTTAAAAAGTGTCTCTTGGATATTTTGACAGACTAACAGCCAGTGACGGAATCAAACCGTCTATATCATTCTGGCTACAAACCAATTGCTAATGCCGTGTATAGAGCACGCTTAACGCTGGGTTTCTTGCGACCTAACTCGCCTTTAGTGCGATATTCAAGAACAATGCGGTCAACTTCATTGTCCAATTTCTCAGGCCATTCGTAATTATTTAAGACATATTTGGCAATCTTGCTGAATAAGTCTCTGGAAAGTAGCCCTTCCATTTGGATGACCTTAAGCGGCGTTAGAACGATACACTCGACATAACATCGATTGATTGAGTCCTTGATTCTGTTAGCTTCTTTCCTATCGCAGCCTTTAACGTCCATGATGTATTTAGCTAGGCTATTCTTATAATTCGCCCTAAGCACTTCAACTTCTGCACGAAAACGCTTATACAAGTCTTCTGGCAGTCCAGCATTAGTCCTGTCTACTTCTGGGCGCGTGATTGTCCCTCTCGTATAGTGTTTAGAGAGATAATCTTGAATATCGATGAATAATTCATCAGAAATAATGCCTTCCAGCTCTTTCGCAGTTTTGGGCGACAATTTCAACCGTCCCACAACCACGCTATTAAACTTCTGATAAATATTTCTGGCTTGCGCTTCACTGCACTGCTTGACCTCTTGAAAATACTGTTTGTAAGAGCCTTTTTTGTGTGCTTGTTTAAGTGCCGCATGTTCACTGACTAGCCGTTGATACAGCTCTGGTGTCAGTCCGGAATATTTGTATTTCACGCTCATGGGTGTCACCTCTCTATCACTTTGTGATCTGTGACATATCCCTCTAACGAGATTTCTATAAGTTCTCCAGAACTCCACTTATATCGGCCTTGTTTGACTATAACTGTCGACAGTGTCCGTCTGAACAGCGGGTCCATCCCGCAGACAATAGCCATATCTTTTCTGAAACGGCCACGTTCAAACACCACATCATAGAGTTTTGAGACGTTTTTCATTACTGCTTTCTTTCGCTGCCGCTTGTTCATTGTTCCACCTCTGCCAGTTCTGGATTTGTGTGGATGTTCCCGATGATTTCTCTTGAATTAGCTATGCTGCATAACCGTTCAAAATTATTGCATCTAAGCAAACTATTCGTCCACATTCCTAAGCCAATATTGAATTCGACTACACCGTTCAACGGTCCGTCTTTTGTTCCAAGGATATCTCCTTCAAAGATTTCTTTGCCATTCCTATCTCTGAGCCATGTTGATTGCATTAAAACGATATCATCGAATTTGTAGTAATTTGTCCGTTCGAAAAAGAGCGTCTTTACAGAAATTTCGCTTTTCCCGAAATCGATAGACATAATATCATCAACTTCGTACATTGTTTTATGAATTTTATCCCATGCTCTAAATCTTGGAATCATTGCCCTCGCCCCCTTAAATAGCTAGGGATATCATCCCCAACGTTAACACTGTCGTACTGCTCTTTGCTTACTAGGAACTTACCATAGGCCCCACAATCGATAGTGTAGAGCTTGCCTACCATAGATTTTCCAGTAACCTTGCCATGTAATTCAACAGCATTGTCAGCCTTGTGGATAACTACTGTCTCGATAGGTCTGTTAACCACTCGTAGAACAGTAGTCACGTTAATCGCTAGCGACACCATAAGCAGCACTGTAGCAATAGCTAGGTCATTGTAAATCACTTTCTTTAACGAATGTGCCATTAATCATCTTCCCTTTCCTGTTCTTAATTTCTTCATACGCAATACCAAGACACTCAGTAACATCAAGGTCTAACTGGTGTGCTAGTACGATAATCGTTACTAACGTGTCACCGATTGCATCTTTCAACGCTGCTTGTGACTCCGTGAATTTAGTTGGTTTCAAGAGCACGTCTCGAATTTCTCCGACTTCCTCAGTGATTCGCATCCACTGAATCTTAGGGTCAGCTTGCTTAAGGTTGCGTTTGTCAGCCCAACGGTTGATTTTAGTAATTAGGTTATTCATCCGTTACCTCTTTCACTTCCACGCCTGGGCAATCAAATACCCACCCGAAACCGTTTGCTTCTAGCTCTTTGCGGGTGTGTCTAACTCTAAAACCGTCAATTCTTTCATTTGATGCAAAAAACCATACTTGATTGTCTAAGTTTTGATTAAGGTGAGTAGTGTATCCATCAATCCCTTTTACTCGGACCGTGTAACGTTTTCTTTCCTCGACCTCATAGCCAAACTGGTGCATGTTGACGAGGGTTTGGAAAGCTCCATACTCTGTATTGAGCCATTCCTTAAAATCGCTAGGTTCTTGATTAACCCAGTCTACAAGGTATTCCCATAGTTCGTAATCTATATTTTCTTTGTATTTTTCATACCAATCTGCCACGAATTGCGGCACTACTGGTTTCTCAAAGAATGAGTCATATAAATCTTCTGCATACGATACTGAAATCTTACCTACCTTCGATAGTGTTTGTATTGCTTCATTTCTGTTCATCATTTCGTACTCTCCTTGTAAATGACTAGTGCTGATGTATGGTAATATGTAGCGCTAACACCACTGTCGGCCACGGCTGAAATGTTTGATTGATACTTAATATCAATGATTTCAATTTGTGGATTCTCTTCGATAAACTCATTAATCAAATCGTCGATTTCTTGGTAATTAGTAAATCCATATTCAACCTCTAACCACTTCGTTCTAATCATCAATTTCCTCCATCCAGACAGTAGCGTCTACTGCCATGCTTAACTTTTTTCAACGCTTCAACGTATTTCAGTGCCTTGTCCTTATCTGTAAAATGACACTCCTTAACGTCATCCATCGTTCGTGCTACTCGTACTATCCACCGCATTCGACTAGCTCCACTGTATACATCCTAGAATTACGATATTTGACACCTCTCAAACGATGTAGCTCATTGATAGCGTCGTTTTTGTTGCTAAAAATATGCTCACTGTCTGGCATATTGTCGTAATACACGATTACTTTGTATTTCGTGATTCTGTTTCCTCTACTTCGTAATAATCAATCTTTGCAAAATTCTTAGGACTGATAGTTATTATTCTTTTTTCTGGCTCAATCTGCTGTAACTGAAGACATTGTATATTCCCTACTTCGAGCCATTCCAGCATGTCCAGAATGCGTTTGAGATTTTCTTTCACCGTGATGGTTTCATCCATGTATGGATTTTGCAGTCTAATATTTGTCATATTTCAATTAATTCCCTTCATTTGCTTGCATAGTTCAATCATCTTTCTTAATAATTCTTCATCCGGTAACTGCTCCAGCGTAAGAATCCGATTGAGTTTCTTTGCGTTGATACCTAGCTTGATTGCCACTGCACCTTTTTTTTGATGCGTCGTATAAAACCAGTGTCTAAAATACTCTACACGTTCTAACACTGTTACCGATTTATCGTATGGCTTTGGTGCATATTTAATGCCAGTCATGCGATCAGTCCACCGTTTTACCATTATTTGTACCTGAGACCTCCCTAGCCTTCTCATCTAGGAAATCCCAGATAATATGAAATTGGTTTTTGACCAAAATATCGTTATTGTATTTTTCACAGACCTTGTCGATAGAGACGACTACCCAATTCCAGTATGCAGGGGTGTTGAATCCGACCTGCTGCATCATTTGATTGTTTTCTCTCATCCAATTCGGAACTTCAGTCTCGAAGAAATTAATATAATTCATAGCTCTTCCACCTTGACATATATCCCAACAGTGTCTGACCAAAACTTCTCAACAATCTCACTAGCGACTTGAGCATCATCTTTCCAATACTCAAGATCAGTCATACAATCCTTTAGAAGTTTTTGCAGATTATCTGTATCTGGTTTAGTAGTCTTGTACTGGCCATGAGTCGCTTTTTTGATTTTAGGAAATAACCATTTTACTGTGAGGCGTATAGGCCCTTCAATTTTTTCGTTTGGTGTGTATGGAGCAAGCAAGGTTGTAAATAAGTTTCTAGCTTCTTTCAACTTTTGAGGCTCGTAGAATTGTGGCTTACCATTCACCACAGCGACTTTTTTCTGTTGATGTGTCGTAGTTGGAATTTTTTTCATCGACAAGAAAAACTCAATCATTTTTCCACTACCTCGTTTTTATAATCGACCCCGGTCCATTTTCCAGTCGTAGCGTCATAGGTAATATATCCCGCTGTTTTAAGTTGGTCTTTTACCCAATTCAAAAGAATCGGTTGATTCGCGATCCATTTCAAAACCTCTGAATCTGAATACCAAAAATCTTGACCAGGTAACGTGTGATAAAGTGGAGGCATTTGTTTACCAATATCCAACTTTACCGAATATCTTTTTTTCTTTCGTGCCATAATTTTTTACCTTTTTACTTTTGCACTTTCTTTTTTTTACTTACCACGCTCACGCGCCTAAGTTCAGAGTGAAGGACAGGGTTACAGGGTTACATGGGGGAGTCTTGGGACCCCCATGTTCCTGTACCTGTTCTTCTGAACTCTCAGGGACATTTTCCTAAATATCTCTCCTCACAGAGGGAGATATTCTGTCCCTGATTTTGTCCCTGAACTCTCGGGTTTGTCCCTAGAGCCTCTAAACCGCATGGTTGTGGGATTTCTCAGGGACATTCTCGGGTTTGTCCTTGTCCCTAGAGACACTTCAGGGACACAGGTACATTTTCGGGTTTGTCCCTCAGGGACAGGGACATTCCCGAAGTTGTCCCTCGGGTTTGTCCCTCGGGTTTGTCCTTGTCCCTGTAATGTCCCTGGCTATTTTTTAGGTAAAATTTGGTTGTTTTTCACCTCAAAATCGCCATTATTTTTCACCCATCTTCTGATAGTTTTTTCACTAACTGGCTTATCTTCTGTTGAGAAATATTCCACTACATCGTTCAATTCGACCGGAGTGATTCCGTCAAATAATACTTGCATAGCTGTTGTGAATCTTTCGTCAGCAGTTTTCTTTTTCGATTCATTACCCTTCTTACTGTCGAGATTCTTTTTCCAACCTGGTGCTGCGTCTTCCAATTGGATGTCAGCCAACACTCCAGTAGTGTCCACTTCATGAACTGGATAGCTAAACCACATATTTCGAGGTGGGAATTTAGCAAATTCACGAAGCGTTCCCTCAACTCGCCAAGCACTCGCAATCTCTATACTACGCACAGTGTCTTTTACCTCTTTTAAATAAGGCTCTCGTTTCATAATATCTGGAATACCTTTATCGAAATGTTGTTGCATTTGATATCGACTTTCCAGATCATCGAGACTGACATAGTGTTGGTAGTAGTCGTTTGCTTGTTCTTGCAAGGCCCGTTGATAGATTTTAGCTGTCGCTTTTTCCATTCTTGCGTTGATAATATCTTCGTTAAGGTCTAGCTCGACTAAATCAACCAGAGCGTCTGGGTCACGAGCAAACACTCCTGAGCCGCTAGCTCGGTCCATTGATTTCTTACCACCTTGAGAACCTTTTGAGTGGTGGTGACAGTAGATTACAGCGCACCCTAGCTCAGTAGCTACCTTATCGAATTGATTGGTGAAATGGGCCATTTGGTCTGCTGAGTTCTCGTCACCAGTCAAGACCTTATAAATAGGGTCAATGATAACCGCTTGGTAATTCTTTTTGAGCGAGCGTCGGATAAGTTTAGGTGCTAACTTGTCCATCGGTACAGTTTTCCCACGAAGGTTCCAAACATCGATATTTGCTACACATTTAGGTTCAATCCCCATAGCAGTATAGACGTCTTTGAATCGGTGCAAAGCTGATGGCCTATCTAATTCAAGATTGACATAGAGGACTTTCCCTTGTTCACACTGCCAACCCAACCACTCTCTGCCTTCTGCTAAAGCTATTGATAGCTCGATGAGAGCAAACGACTTACCAGCTTTTGATGGCCCTGCGATTAGCATCTTATGACCTTGACGCAACACACCATGGATAAGCTCTGGGGCTAAATCTGGAAGGTGGTCCCATTCGTCTGCTAACGTTTCAGGATCAGGAAGGTCGTCGTTTAAATCTTCCACCCATTGATACCATTCTTCATAGTTAGCTTTCCCAAGATTTGTGTCAATCAAGAACTGCTTATGCCCATTTCGGATTACTCCAGGCATCCGAGACAGTCGGCTCGGATTTCGGTTTTGGGTATCGATATCAAGTCCATTTTTCTTACAAATCTGATAAATGTAATCGACACGCTTCCGATATTCTTGGTAGTCTCTAGCGTCCACTCGTACTACTGCGTGAAGTGACTTGTGTCCAGAGTGTACTAGTGTCGCAATAGGAAGCTCTAACTCTTTAAATAGAGCGTATTGTTTCCCGAGCTCCATGCTGTCTGATTCTACTAGAGCGTATCTGAAATCAGTGACGTTATCGTTCTTGACACCCTTACCATCCAATGGGTTGAAACGAATCCAGGCACCAGCTTCTTCCTTGTAGTCCCCGAAGACTGCACCAATATCATCGCCATTACTCTGAAGTTCTTTGATAAGCTCTCCGGCAGTCCTGTCGTAATTGCCTTGAGTTGGCTTATAGATTGGTCCGTTCTCTGTTTCAATCGGATAAGTTGATGTGACATAACCAACAAGGTCGGTCATTTCAAACAGCGTTTCAATGTATTTGACAAGATCTTGGACTGGATGCCAATTAATCGGTTCTCGGATTTCCTTTGATTCGACCCAGTTCTTATCTACGATTTGATAATCACGGTCGATTGTAGAATCCCAATCAAGCTCATAGCTTTTGCCTGATTTGTTCATTGGTTCCCAGCCGTTATCTTTTGCCATTTGCGTGATAGTTGCGCCAGTCACAGCACCCCCTCCGTCGTATTGGAAGGTATCCCATTTACTGAAACACTCACCTTTTTTATAACGACTATCTGATTGAGACCAAGTGTCCCAATCCATTGCTGTGTAACCCTCTTGTTTTAGGGCCATTCCTACGTTTACCCACTCTTGATAAGACAATGTAGAAGGATCAATATAATCTAAGAGTGGGATTAAATCAAAAGTACCTTCTGACATTTAATCTCCTTTATTCTGGCTGGTATGTAGCTGGAATGATTCCTTTTGGCATTCTCCAACCGCTAGCAGCAATTCGATTGATCAGATTGCTAGCATCTTCAAATTTCCACATTCCGACATTCCGGAAGCCACGGCCTTCGAGCAATCGTATCTGTCTAGGTGTGGTCAATCCACTGTCTTTGCGTTTATTTAAGCGGTCTAGTAGTTTGCCAGCTTTTCCAGCATTCCCGATTTCTTCGGTATAGATTCCGAATTTTTCAAGCGCTTCAAGTTGTTTTTCTGAAGGTGGAGCCATTTCCCAACCGAATGATGGGACATAGTCCGCTAAGTCTTCAGCTTGGATTGACATTTCAAACTGCAATGGATCCACAAGCTTGCGCTTCTTCTTACGTTGTTCTGCGAGTTGTTTAGCGAGAGCTTCTTCTCTCTCGGCTACCACATCCTTGCTAGCTTGCTCTTCAGCGTCCAGCAGACTGAACTCAACCTCAGTATCTTCAGCCATGTTTTCAGTCATTTTTTTAGCGACTTCTGGACTGCTAGCAATTAAGTGAGCTGGTCTGCAAAGTTCATGGCGCTCAGTGTGCCATAGGAAATCGAGTAGTAATAGATTTTCCTTCCCTGGTGCAAGGCGTGTCCCACGTCCCACCATTTGGCTATACAAAGCACGGACTTTTGTCGGTCTCAACACAACCACGCAGTCTACTGTTGGGCAATCCCACCCTTCAGTTAATAGCATCGAGTTACACAAGACATTGTATTTATCCTTGTCGAATTCTTCCAGGATTTCAGCACGATCCTTGGATTCTCCGTTCACCTCGGCGGCTCTAAACCCCTTCTCGTTTAAGATATCTCGGAATTTCTGCGATGTTTTTACTAGGGGCAAGAAAACGACTGTTTTTCTGTTTTTGCACTGTTTAACCATCTCGTCTGCGATTTGTTCGAGATAAGGGTCCAGAGCTGTTCCGATTTCACTGGCTTTAAAATCGCCACCTTGTTGACTGACCGTTGACAAGTCAAGCTCAAGAGGGATTGTGATAGCTGTGATTTTTGACAGATACCCTGATTTAATAGCGTCGACTAATGGGTATTCATAAGCTAAACTATCGAAATAGCTGCCTAGATTTCGCATATCACCACGGTCTGGCGTGGCTGTGACACCTAAGACGTTAGCTTCTCCGAAATGTTCTAGCACACGTTGATAGCCGTCTGATATAGCGTGATGAGCCTCGTCGATGACAATAGTATCGAAGTGATTAGGTGGGAACTGACTGAGTCGTTTCTCACGCTGCATGGTCTGTACTGAACCAACGACAACACGAAACCATGAACCAATTGAAGTGTTTTCAGCTTTTTCTAGGGCTGTTCCTAGCCCTGTAGCCGTCATTAATTTATCACTGGCTTGTTCCAAAAGTTCTGAACGATGAGCGAGAACAAGGACACGTTCTCCCATCTTGACACGGTCTTCTATAATTTTTGAAAAGACGATGGTCTTACCACAGCCAGTGGGTAGGACAAGTAGCGTGCGCTTCCTGCCCTCCTTCCACTCTTGCTGTACTTTAGCCCTTGCCTCTTCTTGGTAAGGTCTAAGTTGCATTAGAATCCTCCGAATCCACCACCGTTAGGTGCTTGTTGAGGTTGTTGATATCCTTGGTTTTGTTGAGGTGCCGCTTGGTAGTTAGGCGCTTGCTGTTGAGGAGCTTGTTGTCCACCACCTTGGGCAACATTAGCATTTAATACTTTTGTCCAATCAACACTGTCGGCGTAGATCATTTGTTTAACGTCGTTATATACAGTGTCTTTGTATGTACGATTTCCGACACGGCACACTCCTGTTGAACCTACAACGGTATTCCAATTCATTTGAAGTGGTTCTCCGTGTTTCTTTTGCCCGATGGCTCCGAAGAATGCTGAGAGCATCCCTTCAGTAGAAGAGTGCAAGAATAGATTGTGTGTCATTGTTGCAAGACCTTCTTCAGTCTCAACTTGGATTGTGATGATCGCTTTGTTACATGCTGGTAGTTTCCCTGGATTCTGCGGATTCGGAGTGTGACGTCCGCGTTCGAAGTTTGTTACAGTGAAGACGTAATCGCCGGGAGTTAGTGTGATGAACTCCTTAGCATCTTCTTGAATAGTGTCGTCCCAGCCAAATTCACGTTGAAAGTTATTGTTAAGTGTAGTCATTGTTTATATTCCTCCTAAAATTCTGATCCACGGATTTCTTTTACCATTTCAAAGACACGGTCCCAAGTAGCTACTAGAGCCCCGTCGATGAATGATTTGTCGTACATTGATATAGGTGTTTCGATAGGGTAGTAACCTTTAGAGGCTACAGCTTGTTGAAGTTCTTGTTCGGTGACCTGGTTAGCAATCATTAGGTCACGAAGAGCAGGCTCGATGAATGGAGCGGGCTCTTGATAAGCTCCACGTTCCACTGGTGCAGGGTTGACCGGCTCTTGTGGTTCTGGAGTTGGTGTTTGAGTTTGAATAGGTGTTTCTTCCACTGGCGCTGGAGTTGGTTCCTTAGGTGCCGTCGGTGAAGTCTGTACCTCTACTGGTTGCTGTGCAGTTTGGACATTATTGAAGATATGAGCAATTCCAGCGTAGTCTAGCGTCAATTTATTGGGTAGATTGTGACGATTCTTGGCATCCCAAGCTGGGTGATGTTGTGTGTACATGACACGTTGTCCACCTTGTGCCTTCGATTTCTTAGATTTTTCATCAGTCATTACGATTGTTTCGTAGTTACAGAATAGAACCATGTCAGCCCACTCTTTAACCAATGGCGCTGTCTGTGAACTTGTTTTCTTACCGAGCTTGAGCTCGTAACGGTCATAGCTACCCATTTCGTCGGGTTGAGTGAAGGTCTTAATCTGAGCGTGTGCAGTAAGGACAACATTAATTCCTAAATCAATCAATTCGCTTAGACTGTTTAGGAAACGACCGATTTCTTCACGGACGTAGGTATATCCATTACCCCAGCCAAAATCTTCGATTCCCTTCTTGCCGTGCTGAGCACACACAGATTCAACTGCTAACGACTCGGCCCAATCGATTGTATCGATTACCAGAGTCTTGCATGAGTCGGGATTTGCTTTAATGAAAGCAATCTCGTTCATTAACATGGTCCAGCTTGATGGCTTATCCAATCTAGCTACCTCCATATTGTCTGTAGAACCTTCCGTGTCGATAAACACAGAGTCTGGAAACTGAGCTGCAAAACTTGATTTTCCGATACCTTCAGGCCCGTAGATAACGACCTTTTGTGCTCTGGCTTTAATACCTCTTGTGATTTGCATTAAAATCCTCCTTGCCATGATGGCGTTTGTGGTGTTTTGGTTTCAGCTTCTGTTGTTGGCTGATGCGTCTTGTTGTCGAGACTATAGCCGTCTTCGATGATAATTGAGCATTCATCACCAGTCGACACTCTCGTTGCAATAGCTTGTAGACCTTCATTCTCAAGCCATTTTCCAAATTGGTCCAATGTGATTTGGTCCATTTGTTCGAGTTTGTCGATTAAAACAAAGCCACAATCCGGTTTTAGTTTTCGGACGATTGCGGTCGCTACCATGAGTTGTTGAGAACCCGACATGTTATCCCACTCTTGACCGAGATAGAGAAGTTTGCCACCGTTGACAGATAGTCCTTCGAGCGGCAAGTCGGCATTGGTTAACAGGTCACGTTTGTCTTTTCGAACATCTTCGATTTCGCTAGATAATCTGTTGTATTCTTCACGTTGGACTCTAGCTTCTTCTTCAGCTTTTTCTTTATCGAGGTTAGCTCGAACCTTTAGGTTGATTTGCTCGATATTAGCGATATTGCTTTCGATTTTTTCTGTAGATTCATCAATAAGGTCAATCGTTAAGTCGGTAGCAATTTGAAGGTCGTTTTCAAGAGTTTCTAATTCTGCTTGAGCTGCCTTCAATTGTTCTGACAAACGGTTAACTTCAGCAAGTTTGCCTTCGTAGGCAGTTTTAATCTGCTGAGCGTTTTGACGTTTGCAAGCATTCTCTCCATTTTTTGCTAACACTTCTTGCTGCTCTGCAATCAGGTCTGCAATGGAAATCAACTCTTTTGGTGCGTCTGGATAATAGGTCTGTTCTTTTGCGAACTTTTCCTTCTGGTCAGCAATTACACCGATAGCATGGCGCTGATCATATAACTGCTTCTCTTTGATTTCTAATTCGGCTAATTGAGGACCAACCCCGATTATTTGCAAAAGGATGTCAGCTTTCTCTTTAGCTGTGCTATCCATAAATTTCGGGAGGTTGATGGCCAATTCCTCAACGAAACTATCAAGAAGTTGTTGACCGCCTTTATTACCGTTCGGATCAATTACTTTCAGAGAACTATTCTTTCCTTTTCTCTCAACAATCAATCCATTTGACATGGTAATTTTAAGAGACGGAGGAACGACAGAACCTTCACGAGCTGCCTTGCTAGGTTTAAATCGATTTCCACCAAGCGCCCAAGCAATAGAATCTAGCACGCTTGTTTTACCTTGGTTGTTTTTCCCACCAATTACCGTTAGGCCGGTAGGTGATGGCTCGACCTTGACTGCTTTGATTCGTTTGACATTTTCGATTTCAAGCTTATTTATCGCGATGCTCATTTACTTACCCCTCCTCTTTTTCGTCACGTTTCTTAAATCCAAGAGTAAGACCAGTGATACCCGCTGCAATTACTACTAATCCAAGAGTGCTAGCAATTCCTTCTTTCTCTCCAGTATTAGGGAGAACACCACTGTAAACCGTTGTTTTTGGTGTCTCTTTGCTAACTGGTTCGAGGTTGTAAGATACTGCGACAGATTGTGCTGCTTTGTTATCTACGGGATTATTAGGCACCTCTTTTGGTGTGCTAGGTTTTTCTGGTGTAGGTTTAGTTGGTTCCTCTGGAATTTCCAACTCTGGCAAGTCCAAAACTGGTGCATCAAATGGTACGACACCGCCTGACCATTCAGGTTTATCAATGCTTGGTGCATCGAATGGAGTTGTTCCGCCATGCCATTTGGGTTTATCATACTGTGGCGCATCATTAGGAATAACGCCCCCGTTCCATTCGGGCTTATCGTATTTCGGAGCGTCGAACGGTACTGTTCCACCGTTCCACTCTGGTTTTACACGTTCTTCAGGAATACCCGGAATGCCACCGTTAAATTCAGGGATTTCAACTTTTGGAGCTTCACGAGGAATTTCAAATGTTGGTTCAGGCTTGTTTTCACCACTGGCATCGCCTTTACCAC
>UMII01047512.1_pt1 | contig 13777 bp, 8 predicted proteins | sample 1965731 | NCBI WGS metagenome assembly UMII01 (sample SAMEA4836118, study PRJEB28245) | human gut metagenome | biome: gut microbiome; material: fecal sample | place: Denmark | collected 2008
CATTTTCCGGAGTCTTCAAAATGAGTTTTGAGGAACGGAATGGTGTTGTCTTTACGGAGCTCCCATTGGTGCTATCAATGGACTGTCATTCAACCTTTTGAACTGAAAAATACATACTTTCATTCTTTGAGAGCCTCATTTCATCCCTTTCCCACTGTCATCTTTCTGGACTTCCAATCCTCTTTCCAATATCCCAACGGACTGTTTTTTACTATTCCAAACAAAACCGGTCTATTTTCTCCTTATTCCCTGATTATTAACGAAATTAACAAGATTTCATTACCTGCGAAGTAACGGAAAATCATATAACAAAACAGATATGGGAAAGGAATATAAAATGAGAGATTATTCACTTTTTTATTTTTTAAATTTATAAATTTAAAGTTTTCAATTATGAACAAGAAGTTTCTAAGTGTAATCCTGTTCAGTGCCTTAATGGTTGGTACTGCAGGAACGTTTACGTCTTGTAAGGACTACGATGATGACATCAACAACTTGCAGGAACAAATCGACGGTCAAAATGGTCTGAGTGCCAAGATTACTGCTGTAGAGAGCTCAATCAGCAATTTGCAGTCTGCACAAAGTGGTTTGCAGAGTGAAATCGCTGCTGCAAAAGACGAGGCTTCAAAGGCTGCCCTTGCAGCACAAGAAGCTGCTATTGCTGCAGCAAAGGCTGAATTGGAAAAAGTCAAAGCCGAGTTGCAAGAGGCCGACAAAGCCGGTATAGCAGCAATAGAAGAAAAACTGGCTGAAATTTCAGGTAGAATCCAGACTTTGGAACAGTTCAAAACTACTACTGAAGCAACATTGGAAAAATTGGCAGCAGCAGATGTAGCTTTGCAGAGCAGCATCACTACCTTGAAAGCTGATGTCGCTGCCAATGCAGAACAGATTGGTAAGAACAAAGCTGCCATTGAAGCACAAATTGCCGCTTTGGATGAATATAAAGGAACCAACGATGCTGCCATTGCTGCTTTAAAAGCTGATTTGGAAAAATTGCAAGCTGGCGAGCTGACAGAAGAAATGGCTGCAAAAATTGCAGCACAAGTAACAGAAGTTGTAGGCGCTAAATTAGACTTGATTTCTGCTGCATTCAGTAAAGCTGTTACTCATGTAGAATTGTTGAGTTATTCATTCGGCAGCAAAACTGACAATATTATTGAAGGTGAGCCTTTTATAATGGATTTGCGTACTGCTGAAGCTGTAGAAGACCGTGTGTTTGGTAAAGGCAGCTCCGACGAAGTAGAGGCAAATTCTTATGAAATCATTAATCAAAAGGAGTTCAAAAAAGGTGAAAGAGCATTCATCAGCGACTCTGTATTGATTCGTGTGTCACCGGCTAATGCCACCTTGACCGAAGGACAGATTTCATTTGTCAATTCTGCACTGGGCAATCTAGATGAACTGGTGACTGTTGAGAAAGTGGAGCAGTTCAAAGGCACAGTAACCAGAGGTGTATCTTCTAATGGTCTGTGGAAAGTCGTATTCAAGTTGAACAAGGACAACTATACAGAAGAGAATTTGCTGAAAGCTGCAAAGTTTGACTATAAGAGCGGCAACGCTGAAGACGAACCGGTGAAGAAACTGAAGGATATTCTCTACGCAGTAGCAGTAACAGACAAACCGGGTGACGTGGAACGTAGTGTGACAACCGGTTATGAATTGACACTGGGTTCTGTATATACACCGCAGTATAAACTGAGTTTCAAAGGTCAACGACAAGGATGTGAATGATCTGCGTAACCGTTTCCAGTATGCTGAAGATGGAACTTTAACTGCTGATGCAAGCAAAAAGCTGTTCTATGACTATGCATGGAATGTTGATGGAAACGGAAACCGTATAGAGGAAAACGGCTCTTATGTATCTATTGATGCTACTACTAAATATGACACATGGAGAGACCAAGACCTTTGGTGGGGTGGCGATAACCGTGACAAAGAAGGTTCTAGGAACTCTTTCTTCTCTACAAAAGTGGGTGAAAAGTTTACCGTAGAATTGAATTATAATGATGAGGATATCAGTGGTATCTATGGTTTCTATGTAGTGCTCGACGCGCAACGTGCCGTAGAAAGTGCTCCGTCTGAAATCACGGCATGGAACTCTTATGAGGCAGATATCGAAGGACTGAATACAATTACGACAAACCGTAAGATTGAAATGTCTATCAATGCAGAGAAGGCTGATGGTGACATTATCGGTTTCCGCGTATATGCAGTAAATAATAACGGTTCTTTGGTTGACCCGGACGGTAAGGCATTCTATGTAGCAGTAGGCGACATCGATGCTATGACTACTACGTTGAAGGCTGATTACGTACCGGTATGGAATGCTCCTGATGGTAATTACGAACGTGATGTTGAGATTGATTTGGACGAAGAACTTCTGAAACTGTTTGAAGATAAATATGATGAATATGAGGAAGGTAATTTGATATTTGACATAGAGAATAATCCGAATGACAATGACGGTTTCGCCAAAAACTTCGACAGACAGGAAGGCAAGTTAGTTATTTCATTGAAGGGTGATTTGGATAAGTTCAAGGATAATGGTACTTATAAGATGTATTTCAACTTTACCGATAGTAAGAAGAATGTAATAGTTAAGAAAGTTGCCATTGAAATAACCAAGAAGATGCCAGAATTCCCTGCTGCATTCTCTGCTAAGACCAACCAACTTGACAAAGAAGGCGCAAAGGTTGTTGAAGTAACAGAAACTAACTGGAATACTACTACTATCCATAATCTGGGTACAGCATTCAATGGCGTTTCTGATCCTACCAACGCAATCATCGACTTCAACTATACATTCACTTGCGCAGAAAAGCAGATTGTATTCTACTCTGATAAGGCAAATGCTAATAGATATGGATTCTATCTCGATGTAAACAATGACAAGGATAAAGCAGCAGCTCTGTTTGCAGATAAACCAGAAGGAAAGATGTACGATGTAACCGTATCCTATAAGTACAGCAATGTTTCATCAGAAACGGCAGACCACTCTTACACTGTAAAAGCCCCGGCTGCCCAGAACTTCAAACTGAGACTTGTATGCGGTGAAGGTTTCACTTCTGAATGGAAGAACTTTGATACCAAGAAGAATCCAATTAAGGAAGACTTAATTTATAACACTTCTGTAATAAGAATTGCTCTTGCTAATATTCTGAAGTTCAAGAAAGGTGATATAGACTACACGCCTGCTTTTGTTGCTGCAAATATCAAAGAATGCCACTTGGCTTCTAACAATGTGGATGACGAATACTTTACTGTAACATTTGATGAGGCTACTCAAGAATTTGTATTTGCTTCAAGATTGGGACAAAATCCACCGACTTCTGATGTTACTGCAACCTTGAAGTTCACAATGGTAGACTTCTTCGGACACGAAAATCCTGAGGAATATCCATACTTCGTTATTAAGAAATAATTTTTTCATTCTTAGTAATTGATGAAAGAGAAGCCTAACTGAAAAAATAAGCTTCCGTACTTTATGAGGGTAGGAGAAAACAATTTTGTTTTCTCCTACTTTTTTCTCCCTACTTTGCTTCCACACTTCCACCCACCTCCTGCATCCCCTTGTCCATCGGCATTTACCCCGCTGTGGAAGTAACTCCCAAAAGTGGAAGCAAAATTTGCTTCCACCTATTCAAAACGCCATAGTTTTACTGCAACTCACTCATTCTTATTTTAATACATCGAACAAATTTTATAAAACACTGACGCCAGTTTCCCCATACTTCTACACCCATCCTACCCATAAAATCTGCAATACCTCTCCCTTATCTTCATCCAAATCCACAACAGCCTCCTCCTCTCCTCAGCATAAAAAATGCCCCCGTTCATTTCATTCTCCCTCCACTTTCCACTATCTTTGTCCCCACGATGAAAAAGTTTGCCGACGTCATATTGCCTTTGCCTTTGTACAGCTACTTCACCTACTCCCTGCCCGACGAATGGGTGGATGAAGTGCAGACCGGTTGCCGGGTGGTAGTGCCATTCGGACGGAAGAAATACTATACAGCCATCGTGCGCAACGTGCACTATTGTGCCCCCACCGAATACGAAGTAAAGGAAGTGTCCGCTTTGCTGGATGCCCGCCCGATACTGCTTCCGCGGCAGTTCAAGTTCTGGGAATGGCTCTCCGATTACTATCTCTGCACGCAAGGAGACGTTTACAAAGCTGCCTTACCCTCTGGCTTGAAGCTGGAAAGCGAAACAATCGTAGAGTACAACCCCGATTTCGAATCCGATGTCTGCCTGCCGGAGAAGGAACAGAAGATACTGGATATGCTCTCTGCCGACCCGGAGCAATGCGTGACGAAACTGGAGAAGGAGACCGGCATCAAGAACATACTTTCTGTCATCAAGTCACTGCTCGACAAAGAGGCCATCTTCGTAAAGGAAGAATTGCGCCGTACCTATAAGCCTAAGACCGAAACCCGTGTACGCCTCACCGCCGCCGCCCGCAACGAACACCGCCTGCACATCTTCTTCGACGAGTTGCAGCGCCGTGCCCCCAAGCAACTGGACCTGCTGATGAAATATCTGGAACTCTCCGGCTACCTCAGCGGACGAGATATAAAAGAAGTCTCCAAAGCCGAACTGCTGCAACGCACCTCTGCCACCCCTGCCGTATTCAACGGTCTTGTGGACCGTGGTGTATTCGAAGTCTACCAGCAGGAAATAGGTCGCATAGACAAAGCACTCCTCAAAGAAGTCATCCCCGTCAACCCGCTGAACGAGCACCAGCAACGCGCTTATCACTCCATCTTAGAGAATTTCCAAAGCAAGAATGTCTGCCTGCTGCATGGCATCACGGCAAGCGGCAAGACAGAAGTCTACATTCACTTGATAGAGGAAACCATCCGGCAAGGAAAGCAAGTGCTCTATCTCCTGCCCGAAATAGCCCTCACTGCACAAATCACAGAGCGCCTGCAACGCGTATTCGGCTCCCGACTGGGCATCTATCACTCCAAGTTCCCCGATGCCGAACGGGTGGAAATCTGGCAGAAGCAGCTGTCGGAAGCAGACTATGACATTATTCTCGGCGTCCGCTCCTCCGTTTTCCTTCCTTTCCGCAACCTCGGTCTTGTGATTGTGGACGAGGAGCACGAAAACACTTACAAGCAGCAAGACCCCGCCCCCCGCTATCATGCCCGCAATGCAGCCATTGTACTCGCCTCCATGTACGGCGCCAAAACTCTGTTGGGTACGGCAACCCCTTCTGTAGAGACTTGGCACAATGCCACATCCGGCAAGTATGGCCTTGTGGAACTGAAAGAACGCTATAAAGAGATACAACTGCCGGAGATTATCCCCGTAGACATCAAGGAGCTGCACCGCAAGAAGAAGATGAACGGTCCGTTCTCCCCACTGCTCCTACAATATATCCGCGAGGCGCTGGAACAAAAAGAGCAAGTCATCCTCTTTCAGAACCGCCGCGGCTTCGCCCCCATGATAGAGTGCAACACCTGCGGCTGGGTACCCAAGTGCAAGAACTGCGACGTCAGCCTCACCTACCATAAGGGGCTGAACCAACTGACCTGCCACTACTGTGGCTACACCTACCAACTGCCCCGCATCTGCCCCGCCTGCGAGGGCACTGACCTGCGCAACCGCGGCTTCGGCACGGAAAAAATAGAAGATGACATCAAAGCCCTCTTCCCCGACGCCCGCGTAGCCCGTATGGACTTGGACACCACCCGCACCCGTACCGCCTACGAGCGCATCATCTCCGATTTCCAGCAAGGCAAGACGGACATCCTGATAGGCACGCAAATGGTGTCCAAGGGTCTGGACTTCGACCACGTCAGCATTGTGGGCATACTCAATGCCGACACCATGCTGAACTATCCCGACTTCCGCGCCTACGAGCGCGCCTTCCAGCTGATGGCGCAGGTTGCCGGACGCGCCGGACGGAAGAACAAGCGCGGCAGGGTGGTGCTACAAACCAAAAGCATCGACCATCCCATCATCCCGCAAGTCATTGCCAACGACTACGAAGCCATGGTAGGCGGGCAGCTTGCCGAACGCCAGATGTTCCACTACCCGCCCTACTACCGCCTGGTGTATGTCTACCTGAAGAACCGGAACGAGACCCTGCTCGACCTCATGGCACAGACTATGGCCGCCAAGCTCCGCACCGTCTTTGGCAACCGGGTACTGGGACCGGACAAGCCGCCCGTAGCACGCGTACAGACCCTGTTCATCCGAAAGATTGTCTTGAAGATAGAAACCAATGCCCCAATGGCACGTGCTCGCGAGCTGCTCGTCCAGGTGCAAAAGGAGATGGTGGCGGAAGACCGCTTCAAGTCGTTGATAGTGTATTATGATGTAGACCCGATGTAAATAACTCGTAACTAAAGAAATATGAAGAAGATACTTTTCGTTTGCCTCGGCAACATTTGCCGTTCCTCCTCGGCAAAGGGAGTCATGAAACATCTGGTAGAAGAAGCCGGACGTGCGGATGAGTTTTTAATCGATTCTGCAGGCATTCTGTCCTATCACCAGGGCGAACTGCCGGACAGCCGGATGCGTGCCCATGCCGCCCGCCGTGGATACAATCTGACGCATCTTTCGCGACCCGTACGTACCGAGGATTTTTACAACTTCGACCTGATTATCGGTATGGACGACCGCAACATTGACGACCTGAAAGATCGTGCCCCTTCAACCGCCGAATGGAGCAAGATACACCGCATGACGGAATACTGTACAAAGTTTACCCATGCCGACCATGTACCGGACCCCTATTACGGCGGTTCCGAAGGTTTTGAGTATGTGCTGGACATTCTGGAAGATGCTTGTGCGGGGTTACTGCAGAGCATTTAATCCAGCGGCATTACATGATACAGTGTCCCCTGCCTTGACTTCTTGTTCGGTATTTCAAGCTTCTTGAGCGTCCGCCCGAATACGGCAACCTTGTTGATTGCCAGACGGTCACGCGTCTTTGTCTGTAAAGCGGAAAGAATCTGCATGGGCATCATCCATTGCCCCTCTTCATCCTCTTCTGCCGCGCGGAAATGGCTGTGGAAGAGTTGTTCCAGTGGGGTGAGCTGTTCAAATTCCCGGTTCGTCCGCTTCAAGATGGCTTCATCGGCATCATCCAGCCAGTAACGCTCACCTTTGGCTACGGCATTCAGAGCCTGCGCATAGAGCTGGCGGTAGTTGATGGTGACATTCGTATCGATGGGACCGGTGACCTCAATGCAGATGAAACGGCGGCTGCCACTGGGATCGGACAGCAAGTCCTTCTGATTGCTGGTACCGATGAAGGAGGCATACCGCCGCATCTCACGGATGGTGCTGCCGTAGGGTTTGCGCAGGTTGGCAACCGGTTTCTGCAGCAGATGCTTCAAGAAACCCTGCTGGTTGATGCTGATTTGGTCGAACTCGTCGATGTTGACGAGCAGAAAGCGTCCCAGGCTGCGCTCCGCTTCCTGCCTGCTCTTGAAGTCGATGCTGTCCGTATAGCCGAAACGCAGCTCCGGTGGCAGCAAAATGCGGCAAAAGGTGGATTTCCGGAACCCTTGAGAACCGACAAGCAGAGGAGAAGTATTGTTTCCGTGTTGCCGGTCCATTCCACGCCAGTGTGCCACCATGCCCAGGAACCAGCGGTAGAACAGCTCCTGCCAATGAGGATTGTGGCACGGAACGAGGTCGGCCAACGCCCGGATGCGGTCTTTCCCGTCCCAGCGGCCGGTGTCGTAAAGGTATTCTTCGACGGGATTATAGAGTGGTACGTAGTCTGAAGTTAGGAAACGGTTGATATCGCGGTCCCATACGCGGATACCCTCCTTCAGGACATTCATGGAGACCGTACTGCGGGCACGCTGGTCAGCAGGCTTGAAATAGAAATGGACGGAGTCGCGCTGACGGTATTCCAAATCATCCAGAACGGTGTTGTAGCGAAACTCATACCGGCGGCCCATAAACTCTTCCAGCCGGAAAACGCTCTCCTGCTCTTGCGTCAGACTGCTCTTTTTCCCGAAGCCTTTAAGCTCTTGATATAGGTTATGAATCGTTTGACGGACAATGAATTCATCCGCTTCCCGGTAATAGTGCATCAATGTCTGGCGGACTACTTCCTCTTCGGGAATGCCTGCCTTGAAACAATGTTCGGCCAGAGGCACCAGCAGTATCCGTAAATCCCCGTCCCGTTTCCAGCCGCCCAATCCGCGGAATGCACGGTCAAGGGCCGACTCGAAGAGTACGGTAAAGGTGTCCGAGGCTTTACTGTCCGGATGCAGCCGCAACAGCGGGTTCTTTTCTGCGAGTTTTCGTTGCCGGAAGTTCTCTTCCTCGGGCATGCTGAGGGGCTGTTCCAGGCAGAAAGGCACAGCGGCAGGATTGTAGTATGGATATCCGTCCAGAGTCATGCGGCAACTCTGGGTAAGGGAAGGTTCTTTCAATGTAATGGCAAACGGCAGCAAGGGCTGGTAGCACTTCACCGCCATACGGTAGGCGTGGGCATGAAACAAGGTGGCATCGCTCTCCCGCTTCGGCGTCGTGCCGTCGGGCAGGGCAAACAATACCCATATTTTGGCACTCCGTCCGCTGGAACCGCAGAAAGCGGCAAAGGTCTGTGGTAGCAGGGCGGCTTGTTGTTTTACATATTCCGCTTCGGCAATGCCCGACAGACGGTTTACTTCCAGTTGTACGAGTCCGTTATAGTTCTTCATCCACCGTTCCCCCTCTTGTGTACGGCTATATTCCACGGCAGGGTAGATGCGGGGCAGCTTGTCTATATGTTCGTATCGGACGCAAGTGCCCTCCAGTTGAGGAAGGATGGCCCGGAGGGTCGACACATGTCCGGCTTTGGTTTCGGTTTTTAGTTTTTTAATCAGTGCATCCGCTTCCAGGGTGCTGAGGGCTTCCTTTCCGCTCTCTTTTTCTGCTCTAATCAAGGTAATTTTCATTCTGTTTGTCAGCTTGTTTGGGTAAATATAATTCTCGTAAAGATACTACATTGAAGAGCTGAAAGCAAGCATTCTGCGGAATAATTATTAAATGGATACAAGTCTCCACGACTCATGCAGAGAAGTGTTAAAAGCAAGTGAGTTTCTTTGTCAAAACACTGGCATTCCTTTGCTTTTCTCCCTTTGTTTGTCTACTTTTGTATAGGGAATAGATGACGCCTAACGACCATGAACAACTCTGCTTACGGCCATGAAGCAATCGCTTGACGACCGTAAGCAGAGTTGTTCATGGTCGTTAGGCGTCTCTCTTTCCATAGCTTTTACGGATGAAGTACGCACCCCGCACCTATTCCGCATAGGGCGCAAACTTATTATATAACAACTTAAAAGACATTGAACTATGGCAATTTTATTTGATTGGTATGAACTTCCGGAACCAAAAGACAAACAGCGGGAAGAAAAGATACTTCATCCACGCATCCGCTTGAACGGCTCTACCACTACCGACGAACTGCGTCGCAGAATTCAGGAACGCAGCTCGTTGACGGAGACTGATGTCTCGGCGGTACTGGATGCCTTGTCGCACGTCATGGGGGAAGACCTTGCCGAGGGGCGGCAGGTGCATCTGGACGGTATCGGCTATTTTCATCCCGTACTAACGAGCACGGAGCCGGTGACCGCTGCGACCAAACGAAAAACCACCAAGATTAAGCTGAAGGGCATCAAGTTTCGTGCCGACCAGGTGCTGAAGAATGAGATAGGTGCCATCAAAGTTAAACCGCTGGGGCTGAATGAGCATTCCCAAAAGCTGAGTGACAAGGAGATTGACAGGCGACTGACGGGCTACTTCTCTACGCATCAGTTCCTTACGCGCGAGAGTTTTCAGGTTCTCTGCGGGATGATGCGTTCCACTGCGCAGCTTCATATTCGCCTGCTCCGCAGCGAGGGTAAGCTCGAAAATGTGGGAAAACTGAACCAACCGATTTATGTGCCTTGTACGGGGTATTACGGTAGAGACGAGTAGGTTACGGTAAAACTTAGGCGTTTTGAGTAGGTGGAAGCAGATTTTGCTTCCACCTTTTTTTGTTGCTTCCACAGCAGTTCAAATGCCGATGGATAGGGGGATGCAGGAGGTGGGTGGAAGTGTGGAAGCAAAGTGGGGAGAAAAAAATCTAGAGAGTGATGAGAGGCGCGGAAATCATTCTAGATACTTCACCTCTTCACCTAAGGCATCATGGTTCATTTCGCGTATACTGCGATAAAGCTTACCATTTTTCAAATAATAATAATTCTGATAACCAGCAAACTCTATGTTGGCATAGGTTTCATTGTTACGATCTTTGCTTATTTTCCAAGAACTTTCGTAAATCATAGAATCTTTGAAAGTTATGATTGATGTAGAATCTGGACGAAGCTCAAACTTTATGCCGTTGGCAGTAGTGAATATACCGACAAAATCATGTTCTTTTTCGTTGTTGTCACATCCGGTTAGTAGCAGTATCCCCAACAATATTCCTATAATGACTGTTTGTTTCATATTTTTAGTTGTTATATTATAAAAAAGAGTGCTTCAATCGGATGAAGCACTCTCTCTTGTCAGTTTACTTTCTTGGCATCTCTTTTCAGAGTTGTCTCTTATCTTCCTGCGGGAGTACCAGCATTTTCATTTACGTGGATTTTGAATTCCTGAGTGAAAGTCTTCCACTTATAACCGAACTTGATAGGAACATAGATTTCATAATCCCAGTTTACAGGAGTACCACTGTGGTTGTAGTAAGTCAGTGTTTCCTTACCAGTTGCATCTACGTTGTAAACTACAGTTGTGTTGGCAGGAAGTTTACCTTCCTTGTAACCAGCAACAGGCTGCAAATTGCCGTCTACCAGTTTCAGGTTAGTCTTAACTTGATCGGTCATCCAGTTGCTCGGAGTACATTCGTAGAATTTGAACAGTTCTTTTTGCAGAGCTGTTGCATTGGGAGCTTCAGAAGCAGTGTAGAAATTACCGTTTTCGTCTGCATTCCAGCAAGTGTAAGTATAAGCACCTGTTACATCTACAGAGCTACCGTTAACAACAGCATCAGTTACTTCTCCTTCTTCCTTATTCACTGTGATAGTCATCGGTTCAATGATGTTGGCATCATAAGCCTTGATAACTTCAGTATGAGCAGCCGGATGTCCCGGAGTTGCATCACCATAGCAAAGGTCTGCAACCAACTTGATAGGAACAATCTGGCCTACCAAAGCTTTGGCAGCTTCTGTCGGTTTGGTGTCTTTTCCGAAATTGGATGCTGCATCCGGATCAGCTTCTTGCAATTTGATGTTATAAGTCTTGTGACCTTTCAGAGGATTATCTACGACAGTACAGAGGTTGTCCTTATAATTGTCAATTGTTGCAGCCAATTCACCTGCAATGTACAATTTTGTGTTGTCAGTACTCAATGTAACAGCACCATCCTTGAATGTCTTGCTGGCAACATCAAAGTACTTATAAGTTTTACCAGCCAACTTTTCAGCATCGAATTCAAAACGTACACCTTCCAATTCAAATGTAGGAGAATAAGGATTCTTCACATTCGCAACGTTCTTATCCTGGAAGTACAGGTATTCCCATGCACCAGTAGCAGGTTTTACGCCGTCTTTGTTCAAGAAACCGTTCACTAAGTCAGTGTAGATATTTACGGTCGGATTATTGTTAGTCTTATCGCCAGTCAATACGTGTCCAGTGGTTTTATTCCATGCAGGATTCCATTCCACAGCACCATAAACTACCGGGTTCACATTGAATACAGTGTTATTGGTGTTTTTCTTCCAATAACGATTGTCATATCCATATCCACCGAATGTAGGTTTGTAGATAGTACGTGTCAATGTAATTTTCAAAGTAGGATATGCCTTTGTCGGATCTTTCCAGAAGAATGTCTTAGTGAATACCATATCTTCGTGATTTTTCCATACCGGATATTTCTTCACGATGTCAGCGTGAGTCAAAGTCCACTTAATGTTATAAGATTCAACTCCGTCTTCTGTATTCTTAATAAGTTCAACCTTACCATAATCTACTCCATCTTGTGCGTCGAAACCGGCATCAGTGTAAACGGCGTGGAATTCCTGCTTGGTCATACCACCCTCTTTTGCACCGTTGTAGATAACTTCGTTCATGGCTACAGTGCCAATCTTGTCTGCGAAATCACCACATTTGAACATGGTGTCATCGTATGTGAAGCCAATCTCACGCATACCTTCTTCTTTCACCCATTTCACCTTGATGTAACGCATAGCTACCAAAGCATTGTTTACAGTATCCACCAACTCTACACGTACCAACGGTTCGCGGCCTACTGCAGTGGCAGATACACCGTCAAGGCTATAGACTTTTGAAGTCATGTGACCATTCATAGGAGAATCGATTTCTGCGAATTTTTGCTGGTCGGTCTTGTTACTATTACCCTCAGGGCCACCCAAAGTAAAATATTCTCCAGTAGCTTTGTAGAAACGGAATGTTAGACCATAGTCTTTGTATTTCTCCAATTCAGCATGTTTTTTGTGATCTGTAGCATCAATCTCTGTTGTGCAAACCTCCACTAATTTTTTCAAGTCGAGTACCTTGTTATACTGTGCATAAACGTCAATCATGTCGTTAGCCTGTGACTCATATGCACAAATAGAGTCGTGATAGTGCACATAGAATCTACCTTCACCATCAGTCTGAACTTCGTCAGCAAAATCACCACCCATATTTCCGTTGTACATCGTACGTGCATTAGCAATGTAGGGAGCCACCTTTGTTTCGTGCAGACGAACATATTCAGAGTTCACATAAACCTGAGTACCATTTTCCTTAAGAGCTTTAGCTTCATCAGCAGTCAGGTTTTCTTTAGCAATAGGAGCCTTTAGAGAAGCCATGTAGAAAGTTTCTTTTCCACTTGCATGACCGCCTGCTTCATTGATGGATTCGGCAACAGTCTTCTTGAATTGTACTGTCAATACATTGTCTTTTATCTTATAGTCAGTAGGCTGGATAGGAGAATTCTCGGAAATCGTTGCGCCAGCTTTGGTGAGGATGTTTTCAGATTTGATGCAATCGAAAGAAGGCATATAAATATCCTCTGTACGTACACCCATATTGGGGCTAACGTGGAAGTAAGCCTCATTTTTGTCTGTAGACACTGTGTACGGCTTGGCACCAGCTTTATTAACGTGGTCAAGTACAGGAGTTTTGGAATGTGCTGTAAACGTACCTTCAGAATCTTTGTCAGTTTGAGGACCGTCTGCATGTTTTGCCATTGCCTTGTACTCTTGTGGAGTATACTGTAGAGTAGTCAATGTAATAGCTGCAATACCATTGATATGACTTGTAGGAATTACAGCCAGACTAGTCAAACGATGTCCGATAATAGACATAACTTGAGCGCTCAATGCATCAACCTCAGCAGCCAAGTCTTTTAGTTTTTCGTCTGTAACAAAGCCGCCTTCCAATTCTTCTTTCAAGTCGTTGATTTTAGTCTCAACTGCCTCCAAAGAAGCCAACTTCTCAATTTGCTTTTCCAGTTCTTTCTTCAAAGCAGTCAAATCTGCCTCGGATACTCCGCCTTCTGTCGAATTAGCCTTGTCCAAAGCTTCCTGAGCTTTGTTCTTGGCCTCGTTTGCGGCACTTTTGGCTTCATCTACAGCCGTCTGCAACGTAGTAACTTTTGCATTCAGGTCATCAAGTGAAGCTTTCTTGTCCAGTTGTTCCTGCAAGTCCTTGATGTCATCATCATAATCCTTACAAGACGTGAACGTACCTGCAGTACCCAACATCAAGGCACTGAACAGGGTCACACTTAGAAACTTCTTGTTCATAATTGAAAACTTTAAATTTA
>UMII01081535.1_pt1 | contig 13740 bp, 10 predicted proteins | sample 1965731 | NCBI WGS metagenome assembly UMII01 (sample SAMEA4836118, study PRJEB28245) | human gut metagenome | biome: gut microbiome; material: fecal sample | place: Denmark | collected 2008
TATATTGGTCTGTATTGAATTTTCAATCTGTGTGTGTTATGATATTTTTATGTAAAATAAAATTAAAACCAATGTAATGTGCTGGATTACTTTGGGGAAATAATAGAAAGAAGAATGAAAAATCTTAGAAAATAAAAGTAAGGGGATTTAGAAGATGCAGCATGTATTTATAGTAGGTTCAAAATCACTGGGAGCTTATGGCGGATATGAGACTTTTGTTTATAAGCTCGCTGAGTATAACCGAAATAGTAAAGATTTAAAGTTTCACGTAGCCTGCAAGGCAAATGGCGATGGGTGTATGGATGAAACACAGTTGGAGGGTGTAACTCGGCTTAGTGATACAGAATTTGAATTTAATAATACACATTGCTTTAAAATTAAAGTTCCCAATATAGGTTCGGCTGAAGCAATTTATTATGATATTGCTGCACTGAATATGTGTTGTAAGTATATTGAGAAGGAGCATATCAAAAATGCGATTGTTTATGTACTGGCTTGTCGAATAGGACCTTTTCTTGCTAACTTTCAGAAGCGCATTCATAAGCTCGGCGGTAAGGTATATCTGAATCCAGATGGCCATGAGTGGATGCGTGCAAAATGGAGTCTTCCAGTTCGAAAGTACTGGAAAATATCTGAGAAAATGATGGTAAAACACAGTGATTTTGTCATTTGCGACTCCATTAATATTGAAAAGTATATTCATGAGTGTTACGATGGTAGAGGAATAAAAAAGGGCAATCCCAAGACAACCTATATTGCATATGGAGCAGAAACAAGAAAGAGTATGTTGGCTGATGACAGTGAAAAATTACTGAATTGGTATAAAGAAAAAGGTGTAACACCGAAAGAGTATTATCTGGTTGTTGGTCGTTTCGTTCCGGAAAATAATTATGAGACAATGATTCGGGAGTTTATGTGTAGTAAGACGACAAAAAATTTTGTAATTATCACGAATGTAAATGACAAGTTTCTTGACAAATTGGAGACACGTCTTCATTTTAAGAAGGATTCTCGTATCCGTTTTGTCGGAACCGTGTATGATCAGGAGCTGTTAAAAAAGATTCGCGAGAATGCATATGGCTATTTCCATGGACATGAGGTAGGAGGAACGAACCCTTCACTATTAGAGGCGCTTGGAAGTACGGATCTGAATCTTTTGCTGAATGTTCCGTTTAATAGAGAGGTTGCACTTGATAGCGCACTTTATTGGACGAAAAAAAGTGGCAGTCTTGCAAGGCTGATCGAGACGGCAGATAAAATGTCGGGAAGCGAGATTGAAGCTTATGGTGCAAAGGCAAAGGAACGCATAACAAAAGCATATAGTTGGGAATTTATAAGCTCAGAATACAGAAAGGTTTTTTTAGGTAAATGAAAATCTCAATATTGTTGGCCTCCTACAAAGGAGAAAACTATATCAGGGAACAGATTCAGTCGCTGCTTGAGCAGACAGTAACCGACACGAAGATTTTGATTCGCGATGATCAGTCGCCGGATCGCACGTTTGAGATAGAGCAGGAGTTTGAGAAAAATTATGCAGATAAGATAAAAGTGATGCGCCGTACAGAGGGAAAGGGTGGATCAAAGGAGAACTTTTGGGCACTGTGTCAGGAAGCTGTGAAGATGGACGCGGACTATTTTATGTTTTGCGATCAGGATGACGTCTGGAACCAAGATAAAATTGAAATTACATTAAAGCGGATGCAGAAGGTTGAAAAGAAAAACCCGAAAAAGCCGGTTCTAGTGCATACAGATTTGGAGGTTGTCGATCAAAATCTGAACTCACTTGGAGCGTCCTTTGTGCGATATCGTGCACTGGATGCAAAGATTACAGCAATCAACCGTTTGCTTGTTCAGAACAATGTGACAGGCTGTACGATGATGATAAATCGTCCGCTACTTGAAAAAGCGCTGAAGCTATCAAATATCAGTGCAATTGCGATGCATGATTGGTGGTTCTCACTGGTGGCATCGCTGTTTGGTGAGATTTCTTTCATTGATCAGGCAACTATCAAGTATCGTCAACATGGAGATAATGTGGTTGGAGCTACAAAGGTAAACACACCTTCATTTATTTTACAGAGATTAAGAGGGAAAAACCATATTCATGAAGTTTTTCATTTGTCTTCTATGCAGGCACAGGAATTGCTTCAAATTTATGGCAATGAAATTTCTGATAATCAAAAACCGTACATTGAGGCAATGGCGGGGCTTGAAAAGAAAAATAAAGTTGCACGAATTTATACGGTGCTTCACTATAATATGCTTAAGCAGGGTATTGTTCAGGTAATCGGAGAACTTCTGTTTATTTGATACAGCATAAACACATTGAAGAGAAGGAAGTGTTATATTTATGGACATCATGTGGTGTCATGCTCACTTAGGAATAAGATGAAAGGAAACAATATGAAAATTAATTTTGTTATTCCGTTTAAACGATTATCCGGAGGAATACGAGTTGTTTTTCTTTATGCAAATTATCTGGTAGGGAAAGGTCATGATGTAGTTTGCTATATGCCGATGGTAAGCTATAAGGGAAAGGACCAGTCGGCACTATTTCGTCTGAAGGCATCCTTAAGCAACACATTCAAGCCGGAACATTGGTTTGATGCCAAATTTAAGCTTAAGATTGTGCCGGTGATCAAGCCAAAGTTTATACGTGATGCAGATGTTACTATCGCAACGGCATGGCAGACGGCATATGATGTAAAGAAGCTTCCGCATCGCTGTGGCAAAAAGGTTTATTTTGTGCAAGATTATGAAGTGTTTAACGGAGAGGCAAAAGATGTAGATCAAAGCTATCAGTTGGGATTGCACACAATTACAATCACACGTCAGCTTGCAGAGATGCTAAAGGAACGCTTTGGAGTAGATGCAAAGGTAATTTATAATGGGCTTGATCAGGCAGAGTTTATTGCGCAGCCGAAAAAGAAACACAAAAGTCCGGTAATTTTGATGATGTATCACGAGGCAGAGCATAAGGGAACTAAGCCAGGAATGGAGATTGTGGAGAATTTGCGCAAAAAGTATCCGAATTTAAGATTAAACATGTTCGGCCGAAGAAAAGGCGGCGATGTTCCAGAATATGCACGTTTTTTGGAAAACCCGCCTAGAGAACTGTTGATGAAAATGTACCGTGAGTCGGACATTTATTTATTTACTAGCAGCAGAGAAGCATGGGGATTGCCGATTCTTGAAGCAATGGCAAACAAATGTGCTGTAGTTGGCTTTAAAGTAGGCGCTATGGCAGAGATTGCGACTGACAAAAATGCAGTTGTGATCGAGAATTTTAACTTTTCGCAGATGGAAGCTGAAGTAGAGAAGTTGTTAAATGACAGACAAAGACTCTTGCTTCTTCAGGATGAAGCGTATAAAACAGCATTGCAGTTTACGTGGGAGACACAATATGCACACTTTGAAGACTATCTGGATAAATTGGCAGAGCATAAGTAAAAAGATTTTTGAGAGTAAGCTAGGAGTGAAGATTAAAAAAGGGGATTTATATTTTATTTTACTGGATATTTTCCTGTTCGTTCAGGTATTTTCAGAGAGCCAGTTAAATGAGCAATTTTTTGTTGGAAACTTGTTATTTGTTTCGAGAATTATAGTATTAGCACTGCTTGCGGTTAATGCGATCTTTTCATTAAGGCTATATGCATCCATAGATGTATCTATAAAGAAGGGGTTTGCATATGTTTTCTTTAGTTGCTGTCTGGCAAATGCGATTTTGTTTGACGGAGGCCAAAGCCTTTTATGTGTTGTGTTTGCTGTAGTAGGTGCGAAGGATAAGCCATTAAAGCGAGTTTTTAAAAATACGCTGATTTCATTGACAGCCGCACATGCAATTGTCTTGTTTTTATGTATGATTGGTTTACTGCATGATAATATTGATGTGCGCTGGATTGGAAATCAGACAGGAGCATTCTTTCAGGGTGAATATGTCCGCCACGCATTTGGCTTTTTAAACAGCAATCAGATTCCATTAATTTACATGCTTCTCTTATTTATGTATGCGGGAATCAGAGAAGAACAGTTTACTGTTGCAGAAACGATTGCCGCAGTACTGATAAACTCGCTTATTTTTTCGTATTGTGGTTCCAGAATTTCTTTTGTGTTAGTACTTGGATTCTTGGTATGTTTTTGGATTGCCAGAATTTATTCAGCAAAAGTAAAGTCAAGATTTAATTGGCTAGTAGTTGGATATGCAGCATATCCGTTGGCTTTTCTTATAAGTTTGATTGGCTCCTATGCGTATCGTGCAGGAAATTCGTTCTGGGTAGCAGTTGATTTGGTGTTAAACAGTCGTCTTAGTCTGGCCAATAAGTTGTTAGCAGTGTATCCGGCTAGTCTTTTTGGCTATGGAAAGCTTGCAGGTACGTATTCAGGACTGGGAAATGCAACCGCGGATAATGGATATGTTTTGCTATATTTGCAGACTGGTGTTTTTCTTTCTGTGATGATTTTGATTTTACATGAGTATATGATGCACATTTGCATCAAGAAAAAATGTATATCTCTCGTGATTTGTCTGATCTTTATCGCGATTGAGAATTTAATCAATGCACATATGCCGTCCTATAAGCTGATTCCATTATATTGTATTTTGGTAAACAGCAAAGATTCATTCTTTGACGAATATGGTTTTATGAGCGCGCGAATACGATTCTTACCAAATTTGACAAGGTTTCAGAAAAAATGGGCTTTGAAAGTTTCAGTAAATGGAAGTGGGAAGGAAAAAAAGAAAAAGTTTAGAAGGAAGAATAAATCACACGGAGAATAGGATGAAGGAAAAGTATAAATATTTAACGAAAAATGTACTTATTTTTGCGGTCAGTTCATTTGGAACAAAGTTTCTTTCCTTTTTGCTAGTGCCTTTTTATACAAGTGTACTGACGACAGCAGAATACGGTATTGCAGATATTATCACGACAACGGCAACGCTGATGATGTATATCTGCACCGTCAATATTGCCGATGCAGTACTTCGGTTTGCAATCGAACGAAAAAAGGATCAAAGTGAAATCTTGGTATTTGGAATCCGTGTACTTTTCATTGGAAGCCTTGTTGCTATTTTATTTTTGACAATTACGGCACAGATGCGCATCGCAGACTGGCCACTTATGTACTATATCTTTATTTTTCTGTATTTCTGGTCAACAGCACTGTACCAGATTATAACCTCTTACTTAAGAGCTCTTGATAAGGTGATGGAAGTAGCAGTGGCTGGCATTATTTCGACGGCAGCTATGATTGCAGGAAATATTATCTTTTTGCTTGTAATTAAGATTGGAATCTATGGTTATTTGATTTCAATGGTCATTGGACCGCTAATTGCATCAATCTATTGTATTGCAAAGGCTAAGGTCAAAGGGCGCGATTATATCAGAAGTGTGTGCAGCACGGCCGTACAGAAAGAAATGCTTCAGTATTGTGCCCCACTGATTTTTAATAACATTGCGTTATGGATCAATGCATTTTTAGACAAGTACTTTGTGACCGCGATCTGTGGCGTAGAGGCAAATGGTATCTATGCGGTAGCAAGCAAAATTCCAACGATCCTTTCCACCTTTTATACAGTATTTTCCCAAGCTTGGACATTGTCTGCAATTCGAGAATTTGATGTAGAAGACTCCGATGGCTTCTTTGGAAAGACCTATAAAATCTACAATGCAGCGATCACGATGGTATGCAGTGTGATTATTCTGTTCAATGTTCCGCTTGCTCGTATCTTATATGCAAAGGATTTTTTTGAGGCATGGAATTACTCCTCTGTTTTACTGATCTCGATCATGTTTAACGCGATGACTGCTTTTTTGGGCAGCATTTTCTCTGCAGTAAAAGACAGCAAGGTGATTGCATCGACAACCGTTGTATCGGCTGTATGTAACATTGTGCTTAATGCGCTGTTAATTCCAAAATTTGGAGCGCTGGGTGCTGCGATCGCAACGGTTGCTTCCTACATGGTAATGTGGGCATTACGTCTGGGCTATGCAAAAAAATATATCAAGATGAGCGTTAGCCTTGTAAAAGACTGCATTGTGTATGTGCTGTTGATTGCACAGGTTGCACTCGAACATACAGCCGGCCATGGCTATATCGGTCAGGTTGTGATTGTGATTGTGATTATAGTAATTTACCGAAAGTATGTTGGCGCGATTTTGGGACAGATTTTGCAGAAGGTAAAGGCAAAAATGAGCAGAGGCTAAGAAAAATAAAAGAAAACAGAAACGACGAAATGAGTGGTGCAGGATATGAATGTAATTCAAAAATTTACAACAAGAGTTTCAAAGTATGGATTTGACTATGTGATGAAGGTCATTCTGCGAAATAAGGTGTACAGACATGTGGACAACGCCTTTATGGCAATCGGAAATGTACTCTGGAAAAATGCAAAGCTGACCGACACGATTTTGATCGAGAGCCACAATGATTTTGACTGCAATGGCGGCGCATTTTACGACTATCTGATCAAAGAAGGCTACAACAAACGTTATAAGATTGTGTGGATGCTGCGAAACAAAAAGCCAAAGAACCTTCCACCAAACGTAACAGGATTTAATCTGTATACGCCAAGTCTTCGAAAGACCTACTATATGTACACGGCCAAGTACATGACATCAGATCACTATATTCTGGGACGAAAGAGAAATGGACAGATTGCTTGTTACTTAGATCACGGAACAATCGGATTAAAGTCCTTTAAGGGAAAGATTTTCCTGCCAGATGAATTAGATTGTATACTTGTGCCATCAAAGTTTTTGGCACCGATTCTGGCTGACCAATACAATCTGACGTATCCGAACAAAAAGCAGCGCGTGCTAGGATATCCTATGCACGACATTTTCTACAACGGCGGACAGGGTGATCTTCGAAAGTTGACAAATAAGACATACAAAAAGGTCATTTTGTGGATGCCAACATTTCGAAAGTCTGTTGATTTTAGTCGTATGGATTCGACAAGTGAGCTTGCGCTAGGTGTTCCAATCTTAAAAGATCGGGAATCATGTAACGAGCTGAATACATTTTTGGCAGCAAACAATGCACTGTTGATTGTCAAGATCCACCCGATGCAGGATTTGACAACAGTCAAGATCAATGATATGTCCAACATTATTGTGCTGGATGCAAATACCGTAAAGCAGCGTGGTGTAGATAATTATCATCTTATGAAAGATGTCGATGCATTGATCAGTGACTATTCGTCAGCAGCCTATGATTTCCTTCATGCAGACAAGCCAATTGCCTATACGCTTGATGATGCTGAGGATTATAAGTTGGGCTTTCTATTTGAAAATCCGCTTGACTATATGCCAGGTCATATCGTGTACAATCAGGAAGAGTTTATCGGTTTTATTAAGGACGTCATTGACGGAAAGGATCCACATCGGGAGGAACGCCGAAAAATCTCGAATCTTTTTTTTGAGTATCACGACGGAAATGGCTCCATGAGACTTGCAGAGTATCTTGGATTAAAAAAATAAGAAAGAGTTTCAAAATTGCGCAAGATAGCAGTTGACAAACAAAGAAAAAAGTGTTATCTTTTCTACAGTGTTGCGGTTGCAGACTTTAAAAATAGTAGTCTGTAACCGTAATTTCAAAATATTTTGTTCACGAAATTGGAGGAACTAAAGTACATGAACAAACAAGAATGCGATATTTTAGAGGCGCTTCACGCAGAGCCATATATCAATCAGCGTGTATTATCGGATCTAAGTGGTCATTCGCTTGGAATTGTAAACCGTTCGCTGCGTCAGCTGCTAAAGGAAGGATATATTGACGATAATATTCGATTGACAAAGAAGGCTGAGAATGAATTTGCAGATAAGGCACCAAAGCAGGCTATTATTCTTGCAGCGGGATTTGGTATGCGTATGGTGCCGATTAATCTTGAATCATCGAAGGCTTTTTTACAGGTAAATGGCGAGTATCTGATTGAGCGTTTGATTCGCCAGCTGCACGAGGTAGGAATAAAAAAAATCTACGTCGTTGTCGGTTTTATGAAGGAGCAGTTTGAATATTTGATTGACGAATTTGGAGTAGAGCTTGTAATCAATACAGAGTATGCTGGAAAAAATAACCTGCATTCTATGAAATTGGTATCAGACCATCTCGCGAATGCGTATGTTGTTCCATGTGATATCTGGTGTGACAAAAACCCATTTCGCACAGCTGAGCTGTATTCCTGGTATATGGTCAGTGATCTGGTCGATGAGGAGAGTGATGTTCGCGTCAATCGAAAGATGGAGCTTGTGCGCACATCGCAGACAGCAGGAAATGCGATGATTGGAATTGCCTATCTGACGGCAGAAGATGCTGCACTTGTGACAGAACGGATTGTACAGCTAGTCGAAAAAACAGCATATGATGATTCCTTCTGGGAGGAGGCTCTTTACAAGAAAGATCGTATGATTGTGGCGGCACGTGTTGTCCATGCATGCGATGTTGTTGAGATAAACACCTACGAGCAGCTGCGAGACTTAGACAGCGATTCAGAACAGCTAAAATCCGATGCGATCGCTGTCATTGCAAAACAGCTGCAGGCCGATCCAAAAGAGATCGTCGAGATTTCTGTTCTAAAAAAAGGCATGACCAATCGTTCATTTTTGTTCTCGTGCAAGGGCAAAAAGTATATCATGCGCATTCCAGGAGAGGGAACTTCCCAGTTAATCAGTCGAAAAGAAGAAGCTGACGTCTATCGGGCTATTTCTGGAAAAGAAATCTGTGATGATCCAATTTACATTAATCCAGAGAATGGCTATAAGATTACATCATTCTTAGAAGGTGTTCGTCCTTGTGATCCATTAAACGTAAGTGATCTGAAAAAATGTATGAATCTGTTAAAAAAATTTCATCAGATGGAACTTACTGTTGATCATGAGTTTGACATTTTTAAGCAGATCGAATTTTATGAGAGCTTGTGGGAGGGCGCACCGTCAATCTATCGTGATTATCAGAAGACGAAAGAAAATGTCCTGTCACTTAAACCCTACATTGAGGCACATGCAGGAAAGAAGGTGTTGACCCATATAGATGCCGTTCCGGATAACTTTTTATTCTGTGCAGGAGAAGATGGTGAACAGCTTCAGCTGACAGACTGGGAGTATGCCGGCATGCAGGATCCACATGTGGACATCGCGATGTTTTGCATCTATTCGCTGTACAATAAGCGCCAGATCGACCGTCTGATTTCCATTTACTTTGAGGGGGATTGTCCGAATGAGACGCGTGTAAAGATATATTGTTACATTGCCGCGTGCGGTCTTTTGTGGAGCAACTGGTGCGAGTATAAGCGAAGCCTAGGCGTCGAATTTGGTGAATACAGTCTGCGCCAATATCGTTTTGCAAAAGAATACTATCGCATTGCATCAGAGGAAATAAAAAAATTATAAAAAAGAGGGAGAACACTATGCATAAAGCAAAGAGAGCCATTATCATGGCTGCAGGAATTGGAAAGCGAATGCAGCCAGTCAGCCTGCATACACCGAAGCCGTTAATAAAAGTAAATGGAGTGCGCATGATAGACACTGTCATTTCGGGGCTTCATCAAAATGGGATCACAGAGATCTACGTTGTTGTCGGCTATTTAAAAGAGGCATTTGCAGAGCTTCCAAAACAGTATCCGGGTGTTGTGCTGATCGAAAATCCACTCTATGAAATCTGCAACAACATTTCTTCTCTTTATGTGGCAAGAGAGCACTTAGAGGATGTGATGATTCTTGACGGTGATCAGATCATTTACAATCCAGATATTCTTTCACCAACGTTTGAACACTCAGGCTACAACTGCGTATGGTGTGAGAAAAAGACAGACGAGTGGCTGCTCACTGTAGAAAATGATATTGTCACACACTGCAGCAGAAATGGAGGTGAGCATGGCTGGCAGCTGTTTAGTATTTCGCGCTGGAGCAAAGAGGATGGTGCCAAATTGAAGCGTCATATTGAGATAGAATTTGAAGATAAGAAAAATCGCCAGATTTATTGGGATGATGTTGCAATGTTTTGCTATCCAGATGAGTATCAGCTTGGTATTCACCCTATGGAGTATGGAGATATCATTGAAATTGACAATTTAAGTGAACTTGTGGCAATTGATTCATCTTACAAGAAGTATATGGATGGGTCAGACAAGTATTAAAAAAGGAGAAATAAGATAATGGAAAACGAAAAAAAGAAAGTAGACTGGCTTATAACGCTTCTTCCTTTGGCAATTGTTGTGGCGTTATGTGTGATATTTTTTGTGGCACCAGACCAGTCAAATGAAGTGTTAAGTAAAGTTCGCTTTTTCTTTGGAGACACGATGGGAACGTACTATTTAGTCATCGGTCTGGGTATTTTTTTGCTCTCAATTTACATTGCATGTTCCAAGTATGGCAACATTGTTCTTGGAGAGAAAGACGAAAAACCAAAGTATTCTTTCTTTGCATGGGGTTCAATGATGTTTACCTGTGGTTTGGCTGCTGACATATTGTTTTACTCCTTTTCCGAGTGGTTTATGTATGCAACAGATCCTCACATCGCAGAAATGGGAAGTATTCAGGATTGGGCAAGTGTTTACCCGATTTTTCATTGGAGCTTGATTCCATGGGGATTTTATCTTGTATTAGCAGCTGCATTTGGATTTATGCTTCATGTGAGAAAAAGAAACCGTCAGAAGTATTCTGAGGCTTGCCGTCCTATTCTTGGAAAGCATACTGATGGTATTGCAGGACGAATTATCGATTTGCTTGCTGTATTTGCACTTCTTGCTGGAACAGCTACTACATTCAGTGTGGCTACACCACTTATGGCAAAAATCATCAACACCTTGTTTGGTGTACAGCTAAATGAGACTGCTGTTACAATTGTGATTATTGTAATCACTTGTGTTATTTATACATACTCACTTCTCCATGGATTTAAGGGAATTAGTGTTCTGGCAAATGCCTGTATTTATTTATTCTTTGGCTTGTTAATTTATGTACTGTTATTTGGCGGTCAGACAAAATACATTGTTGAGACAGGATTTTCAGCACTCGGAAGAATGATTCAAAACTTCTTCTCACTTGCTACAGCAACCGATCCGCAGAGAACCACATCCTTCCCGCAAAATTGGACAATTTACTATTGGGCATACTGGATGGTATGGTGTGTTGCAGCCCCATTTTTTATTGGAAATATTTCAAGAGGACGTACTGTGCGTCAGACGATTCTTGGCGGCTATGTATTTGGAGTAGGCTCTACAATCATGAGCTTTATTATACTTGGCAATTATTCACTTGGCGAACAAATGAGTGGTGCGGCAGATTTTCTGGCAAAATATGTGGAAACGGGAGACGCATACGGATTGATTACTGATATTATTGGAACACTTCCTTGTGCACCATTTGTCCTTGTTCTTGTTCTTGTTACAATGATCGCATTTTATGCAACATCATTTGATTCTATTGCGCTTACAGCATCATGTTACAGCTATCATCGTCTTGGCGCAAATGAGCAGCCAAATAAGTTGATTCAGTTTATGTGGTGTATTCTTTTAGTTCTTCTTCCGATTGCACTTGTGTTTGCACAAAGCTCCATGAGTAATCTTCAGTCTGTCAGCATCATCGCAGCATTTCCAATCGGTTTTGTCATGGTATTGATTGTGCTGAGTTTTCTAAAAGATGCAAGTCTTTACATCAAAAATTGCACTTGAAGCAAAAACAGATTGCGATTATAATAGACTTCAGAGTTGGATGAAGAAGGGAGAGCAATCAATGGAATGCACGAAGAAAAAAAAAATCAGGCAGATAGTAACAGCAGCAACGGCAGCATTGCTGTGTTGTGCACCAACTGTTTATGCAAATGCAAGTGCGCAAAAGACAGCATTTGTCGATGAAGAGGAGACACTTGAATATGATTCAAATAGAATCTACGTAAGTGGTACAACTGGATGGGTGATAGAAAATAATCATTGGTGCTATTACATAAATGGTGTAAAGCAGACAGGAAGCTTATATACACAAGAAGGAGAATATCTGTTGGATAGTAATGGCTATATGGTAACTGGCTGGTATCGTAAGGATGCAAATGCACCTTATGTTTACTATGACCCACAAAAAGGGGGCGTCAGAGCTTATGGACTTACGACAGTAAATGGTGTGACATATTATTTTTATGGCTACATGAGGACTGATTATGCTGTCGTAGAAAACGGTGTGTTCTACTATTTTGGAGAAGATGGAGCGCTTGCAAATCAGATGAATGGTGTATCTGATGGCTGGCTTTTGATTGGCAGTGATTGGTATTATGTCGAAAATGGAGTATTATTTGGTGGATTAAAGACTATTGGAGGCGCTACTTATTATTTTGACCAGGGAAAGATGGTTACAAATGCGCGCCGTATGGTGCATGATTCATCATCTAATACGGATAAATGGTATGAGTTTGATGCCAATGGTCATATGATTGTTGGATGGAGTCTTGACAGTGATGGTATTTGGTATTATTACAATTCAGATGGAGCGTCTGCATCTGGCATGAAAACAATTGGTGCTGCTACATATTATTTTGCAGCAGATGGCCATATGTGTACAAATTATTCAGTATCCATTGGAGAAGTTATGTACTATTTTGGAAATGATGGCGTACTTTCAAATACGCAGAGTAAGCCGTCAGATGGCTGGAAACTTATGACAGATGGTTGGTATTATTTCCGAAATGAAAGTATGATAAAGTCAGAATTTTTAACACAAGGCAATATTACATGGTATCTTGATGAGAATGGAAAAATGTGCACGAATCAGGAAAAATTGATTGCTGGAGCTTGGTATCGCTTTGACGCAAATGGCTATATGATTACTGGCTGGTATGGTGCTAATGATGGCTCTTGGTACTATTATGGAAGTAATGGGCAGGCTGGCAATGGTTTTACTCAGATAGGAAATGTCTGGTATTATCTTGAATATAACGGCTATATGATTACTTCCAGTTGGAAACAGATTGGAGGTGTCTGGTATTATCTGACACCAGAAGGCAAAATGGCAGAAGGCTGGTGTGCAGTAAATGGAAGCTGGTACTTCTTCGATGCGTCAGGAGCAATGGCAGAAGGCTGGAGACAAATTGGAAATAACTGGTATTATCTAATGCCGGGTGGCAAAATGGCAGAAGGCTGGTGTGCAGTAAATGGAAGCTGGTACTTCTTCGATGCGTCAGGAGCAATGGCAGAAGGCTGGAGACAAATTGGAAATAACTGGTATTATCTAATGCCGGGTGGCAAAATGGCAGTAGGCTGGTGTGTTGTGGACAGTAATTGGTATTACTTTGATACTAATGGTGTATGGGCAAATTAAAATTTCAGAGTTGATTTTTTGTGTGAAATGTGATAGACTTTAGTACTTGAAAGCACCAACGCACAAAAGTGAATTGTTGGGGACAGGTTATGCTTGTTCCCATCATTTCGTTAAAAGAAAAGGAGACCACCACTATGAATATGGAATTTTACAGAAAGCTTCCGACTCCAAAGGAGTTAAAGGAAGAATTTCCTGCCAGCGATAAAATCCAGAAAATCAAAGCAGAAAGAGACGCCAAGATCCGCGCCATCTTCGAAGGCAAAAACGATAAGCTGTTGCTTGTCATCGGACCATGCTCCGCTGACAGAGAAGATGCCGTATTAGAATATATTGGACGCTTAGTAAACGTACAGGAAAAGGTAAAGGATAAGATCTTTATTATCCCACGTATCTACACAAACAAGCCGCGTACAGTAGGTACAGGCTACAAGGGTAT
>UMII01037945.1_pt1 | contig 13641 bp, 12 predicted proteins | sample 1965731 | NCBI WGS metagenome assembly UMII01 (sample SAMEA4836118, study PRJEB28245) | human gut metagenome | biome: gut microbiome; material: fecal sample | place: Denmark | collected 2008
CCGTGAGGAGGATGGACTGGCAAAGAGCTCAAGAAACACATATTTAAGTGAGGATGAAAGACAGGCAGCGCTTGTACTGAGCAGAAGCTTAAAAATCGGAAAGCAGCTCGTAGAGGATGGCGAAAAGAGTGCAAAAGCGATAAAGGATGCAATCACAGCAGAGATAAACAAGGAGCCGCTTGCAAGAATTGATTATGTAGATGTGGTTGATTTTGAAACAATTACACCGGTTGATGAGATTAAGGGAACAACACTCGTGGCAATTGCTGTCTATATCGGAAAGACAAGGCTGATTGACAATTTTATTGCGTAGACGGACAAGAAACGATTATTGAAAAGAGGTACAAACAATGAATTATACAATGCTTAAGGGCAAAATACACAGAGCGGTGGTCAAGCAGGCTGACTTAAACTACGTGGGAAGCATCACTGTAGATACAAAGCTGCTTGAGGCAGCAGGCATCTTGGAGTATGAGATGGTACAGATTGTCGATGTGGAAAACGGAAACAGATTCGAGACCTACACCATCGCCGGAGAGCCGGGCTCAGGCATGATATGCTTAAACGGCGCAGCCGCCAGACAGGTTGCAGTCGGTGACCATGTGATACTCATGTGCTATGCGCAGATGACACCGGAGGAAGCAAAGGAGCATCATCCGAAGGTTGTGTTTGTGGATGATGAAAACAAGATAGCGCGTGTGACAAATTATGAGAAGCATGGAAAGCTGACGGAGGATTTTATTTAACAATAGAAAAATCAAGTCTGCTGTAGTATAATAATTTATCGGGTAAAATATCATGTATTTATGCGGGAGGTAAATATGTACACAGCAGACGAAAAGAGATACGACACAATGAGATATAACAGATGCGGCAGGAGCGGACTTAAGCTTCCTGTTGTATCGCTTGGTCTATGGCACAATTTCGGTGATTTTTCATCGTATGACAACATGAAGCAGATGTGCTTCACAGCCTTTGACCATGGCATCACTCACTTTGACCTGGCAAACAACTATGGTCCTGAATACGGCAGCGCAGAGAAGCACTTCGGGCTTATCCTGAAGGAGCATCTGTCAGCATACCGCGATGAGCTCATCATCAGCTCAAAGGCAGGCTATGATATGTGGAAGGGACCATACGGCAACTGGGGCAGCCGCAAGTATCTGATTGCAAGCCTTGATCAGAGCCTTAAGAGAATGGGACTCGACCATGTGGATATTTTCTATCATCACAGAATGGACCCTGAGACACCGCTTGAGGAAACAATGGGAGCACTCGACCAGATAGTAAAAAGCGGAAAAGCACTCTATGTCGGACTGTCAAATTATGACGGCGAGACCATGAAGAGAGCCTGCGAGATTCTTACTGATTTGAAATGTCCGTTTATCATCAACCAGAATTCATACAATATCTTCAACCGTACAATAGAGCAAAACGGCTTGAAGCAGGCAGCAAGAGAGTGTCAAAAGGGCATCATCTCCTTCAGCCCGCTCGCACAGGGCATGCTCACAGACCGTTACATAAACGGTATTCCGGAGGATAGCCGTATAAAGACAGACGGCCGCTTTTTAAATCAGGAAAAGCTCACTCCACACATCGAGCAGATTAAGAAGCTAAACGATATAGCCGCAAAACGTGGTGAGACACTAGCACAGATGGCTCTTAAGTGGGTGGTAAAGGATGATGACGTGACAAGCGTGCTTGTCGGCGCCTCAAAGCCACAGCAGATTCTTGAAAACTTAAAGGTTATGGAGGGCACAGGCTTCTCTGAGGAAGAGCTTAGGATGATTGATGAGATTGTGGGAGTGTAAAGATGAATCTGGTGATATAAATGGAATATATTGCGCATATAGAAGAAGAAAGAAAGCAAAGGCTTATTGATCATTTGGATGGAACTGCCAAATTAGCCGGAAAATTTGCAGAATCATTTGGAAAATATGAGTGGGGATATTGCATAGGTATGTTACATGATCTAGGTAAGTATTCCAAAGAATTTCAACATAAAATACAGTTTAATACGAATGACAGAGTAGACCATTCTACTGCTGGAATGAGATTATGTAATGAAAAAGGTGGATATTATTCTATATTACAATATGCTATTGCAGGACATCATTCTGGACTAATGGATTACTATAAGCTTGAAGAACGATATAGAAAATCAATATGTGATTATCAGGCATATAGACAGGAGATAGAAATTCCACAAATAAAAAGTGATCCTTTTGAGAGCTGTAAAACACAAAATCCTCATTTTTCAATGGGGATTTTTATGAGGATGTTATATTCATGTCTTGTTGATGCGGACTTTCTTGAAACAGAAAGTTTTATGAAGAATAACCATGTGGAACGAACATCGGGTGAAGAAATGGCATCTTTATTAGCAAGACTGGAAAGACATATTGGTTCATGGTTAGAAAATGATGATCTTAATTCGATAAACGGTAGAAGAACTGAGATATTAAAAGCCTGTCTGATAGCAGGTGAGAATGATAGGGGATTGTTTCACCTGACTGTTCCAACAGGTGGTGGAAAAACAATTGCCTCATTGGCATTTGCGTTAAAGCATGCAGTCAGGCATCAAATGGAGCATATTATATATGTTATTCCATATACTAGCATTATAGAACAGAATGCTCAGGTGTTTCGTGAAATACTTGGGCAGGATAATGTTCTTGAGAATCATTGTAATGTCGATTATGGGGATTCTGAAGAATTAAAACCGATGCAGCTTGCCAGCGAAAACTGGGATAAACCTGTAATTGTCACGACTAATGTTCAATTTTTTGAATCATTATTCGCAAGCAGGTCATCTAAGTGTAGGAAAATTCATAATATTGCGAATTCTGTGGTTATATTTGATGAGGCACAAATGTTGCCATTGGAATATTTGAAACCATGCATTGCCATGATGGAAAATTTAATGGATTTCTATAGGACAAGTATTGTTTTATGTACGGCAACACAACCGGCCTTAGACAGTATATTTGATCAACACAGACGGTATATTGAATTATGCCCGAATATAAATGAGCAGTTTAAATTTTTTAAAAGAGTTATATACGAAAATCTTGGGATAATCGAATTTGATACTTTAATTGAAAGATTGAAGACTGAAAAAAGAGCACTGTGTATTGTTAATACAAAAAAATGTGCACAGCAGCTTTACGAACAGTTAAGTGGTGATGGTGTGTATCATTTATCAACAAGTATGTATCCTAAGCATCGTAAAAAGATACTTGCACAGATTAAAGAAAGAATGAGTGATAAATCAAAATCATGTGTGCTTATTTCAACAAGTTTGGTAGAGGCGGGAGTAGATCTTGATTTTAATTCAGTATATCGTCAAGTAGCAGGAGTAGATTCGGTAATACAGGCAGCAGGTAGATGCAACCGAGAAGGAATTGAGAAAAAAGAAAACAGTAAAGTTTATATTTTTGATATAAATGGAATGAAAACAGTGCCGGGACAAAGTCTGCAAAGCTCAATCACTAAAGGGTTATTGCAAGATTATCATGATATTTCTAATCTTGAATGCATTACAGAATATTTCAAAAGGCTATATCATTTTAGAGAAAATGATTTGGATAAAAAGAATATTATAGGCGAATTCAAGGATTGGAAATATAATTTTGAGACGGTATCAGAAAAATTTCATTTGATTGAGGAAAATACAAGAATTGTATTTATTCCGATAGAGCAGGAAGCTAAGGATTTATTATTTGAAATAAAAAATCAGGGTTATGGAAAAGCCAGAATGAGAAAGGCATCCCAGTACTGTGTTCAGATATATAATCAGCTTTTTGATACTTTGTATGGTGCTGGTATAATTAAGGAAATAACATCGGATATAGAGAATTTTTATGAATTGGTAGATGAAGAAATGTATACAGATGACAAGGGATTAAATTTGTCTGTGGAATCTGGAATGGATTTATATCTGTAATTTAAATGGCTGTGTGAATTATAAACACAGCCATTTATTTGCATTATTAAAAATATTATTATTTCAATCCACAGGATTAGCCTGACAAATGTAATTGTACAATATGAATTGAATTATTTCAATAAAATTTTAAATAAAAATTGAAAAGTGTTGATTAGTAATGTTTGAAGTAGTATTATTTAAAACATAAGAAGATAATGTACGTGAAATAAATTAGATAAAGGAGTAGGGTGATGATTTTATATCATGGAAGTAAAGAAATAGTAGAATTTCCTGAAATTAGAACAGCTCGTTATAACAAGGATTTTTATTTTGGGTTTTATTGCACACAGATGCCAGAGCAGGCAGTGAGATGGGCAACGAGATATGGAACGCGAGGCTATTTGAATAAATATGAATATACTGAAAATTCAAAGCTTAAGTATCTTGTATTTGAAAAAATGACAGAAGAATGGCTTGATTTTATTGTTGATTGCAGAAGAGGAATAGCGCACTCGTATGATATTGTTGAAGGACCTATGGCTGATGATACAATATATAATTATATACAGAATTATATTGATGGAAAGATAAGCAGAGCAGCTTTTTGGGAACTGGCGAAGTTTAATCATCCGACTCATCAAATAAGTTTTCATACGGTAAGTGCGCTTAGTACTTTGAGATATGTTGGAAATGAGGTTGTTTATGGCGATTAAAAATAATAATAATCTATTCTATACATGCAGTCTGATTGAATATATTGGCAGGCAGATTAAAAGGAAACGTTATGAGGTGGTTGATTTACTGACAAAAGAACGGATTAAACGTATATATAAATATGCAGATATTCTCCATTGCGAACCAATTGAAAAAGTTGCAGATGAGTTTATTACGGAATGCAGTATGAATAATGGAAATTATGATAATATACATGATTGTAAATATAGGATTCCGGATTACTGGGATATTGGCGAAGTATATGAGAGATTGATAGAGGATTGTTTTAGTGATGATGAGATACTTCATGGTATATGGAAAGTGTATCATTCGTGGATAAGTGACAAGATATCAAATTATAATACCGATTTTTATTATCAGCCACGAGACTACATTGCAGCTTGTTATGAGGAAGGAGATGTCCTGTAAATGGGAGTAGGTGTAAGAGTTAAGGTATGGGGAGATTATGCATTATTCTCACGACCGGAAATGAAGGTTGAGAGATGCTCATATGATGTTATGACTCCATCGGCAGCAAGGGGAATACTTGAGGCGATATATTGGCATCCGGGATTGAGTTGGGTGATTGATAAAATCTATGTGAAAAATCCAATCAGATTTACCAGTGTCAGAAGAAATGAGATAAAAAGTAAAGCTTCCGCAAATAATATATTACAGGTATATAATGGTGCGGATAAGCCTTTGTACATAAGTACAAAGGATGATATTGTACAGAGGGCATCTCTTATTTTGAAGGATGTGTCTTATGTTATAGAGGCACATTTTGAGATGACGGAAAAAGCAAATAATACAGATAATCCCGGGAAATTTAAGGATATTATGATGAGAAGACTTAAGCGTGGGGAATGTCATCATATGCCATATTTTGGCTGTCGTGAGTTTCCGGCAAATTTTTGCCTTTGTGAAGAGAAAAATATACATACATTTTATGATAATATTCCGGAGAAAGATTTGGGATTTATGCTATATGATATGGATTATAGTGATTGTGAAAGAGGCAATATTAGTCCAATATTTTTTAGAGCAGTGATGAAGCGTGGAGTAATAGATTTAAGGGACTGTGAGGTGATAAGATGATCTTACAGGCATTAGTGAAAGAATATGAGAATCTTGCAGAGAATAATCTGGTGCCGAAGAGAGGCTGGTGTCAGGCCAAGGTTTCTTATGCAATAGATTTAAATCCTAATGGGAAAATCAAAGAAATTTATCCACTAAAAACAGAACAGACTAGTGGAAAAAAGAAGGTTTTTCTTCCAGTTGCGAAGAGTGTTCCTGAAATGGTTACACGTTCATCGGGCGTGGCAGCTAATTTTCTCTGTGATAATGTAAAATACATGCTAGGGATTGATCAAAGCGGAACTAATGCAAGGGTGCAGGAGTGCTTTCAGGCAGCGAAGGAAAAACATTTAGCGTTGTTAAAGAATGTTGATGAGCCTATGGCAAATGCAATTTGTAATTTTTTTAATTTATGGAATCCAGAGACGGCTTATGATAATGCATGTGTAAGAGAAAAATCAGATGAATTAAATGAGGGTGGTAATGTCATCTTCTGTATGGGAAATGATTTCGCACAGGATAATGATACAATTAAAAAAATTTGGGACAACTATGTTGTACATCAGACAGAAAATACCAATGATGGTATTTGTCTTGCAACTGGTGAAAAAACGGAGATAGCAAGAATTCATCGTGGAATAAAAGGTGTTCCAGGAGCACAGACAAGTGGAGCTGCTTTGGTTTCGTTTAATGCACCTGCATTTGAATCTTATGGCAAGGAACAGAGCTATAATGCACCTGTAGGAAAATATGCAGAGTTTGCATATACAACTGCATTGAATTATTTGTTGAGTAATAGGGATAAGACATTTCAATTAGGTGATTCCATGGTGGTTTATTGGGCTGAAAATGGCATGGAAGAATATCAGAAAACATTTAGTTTTGTTATGAATCCTCATATAGATAATGAGGAACAGCTTCAAAGAATATTTGACAGCTTGAAAAAATCAAGATATGTGGATGTAGATAATGTTCAGATGGACTTTGAGCAGTCATTTTATATTTTATGCCTTGCACCGAATGCTGCGAGGTTATCTGTTCGTTTCTTTTATCAAAACACATTTGGTGATATTTTAAAAAATATAAAAGAACATTATAAACGGTTGGATATTGTGAAACCGTTGTGGGTGGAAAAGAAATATCTGAGCGTATATGAATTGTTAAGAGAGACTGTCAATCCTAATTCAAAGGATAAGACTCCAATCCCTAATATGTCTGCAATGGTACTTCAAAGTATTTTATCGGGAAACAGATATCCTGCAAGTCTTTATACAGACACTGTTATCAGAATACGATCTGAGCAGGGAAATGTTACATGGGGAAGAGCTTCAATTATCAAGGCTTATTTAATAAAAAATTATTCATGGAAGGAAGGAGAAAACTACATGGGATTAGAAGAAACATGCAATGACACTGCATACATATTGGGAAGATTATTTTCAGTTTTGGAGTCAATCCAAAAGGAGACGAATCAGGGAATAAATGCTACAATTAAAGACAGGTATTTTAATTCAGCATGCGCTACGCCTGCATCTGTTTTTCCAATTTTATTTAAATTAGAAAATAGTCATATAAAAAAACTTGAGCGTGAAAAAGGTAGCGGTTCTAAGATTTTTTATGAAAAAATAATAGGAAACCTTATGAAAAAATTAGTATTATTTCCACGGAGTTTGTCTTTAGAAGAACAAGGAAAATTCATGTTGGGATATTATCATCAGACACAAAAGAAGTATGAAAAAAAGGAGGACAAATAAATGGGAGAGGTTATTAAAAACAGATATGAGTTTGTTGTTTTATTTGATGTTGAAAATGGAAATCCTAACGGGGATCCTGACGCTGGCAATATGCCAAGAATTGATCCGGAAAGTGGCTTAGGAATTGTAACTGATGTATGCTTAAAACGTAAGATCCGAAATTACATAGAGACTGTGAAGGAGGACGAAGATGGATATAAAATTTATATCAAGGAGAATGTTCCTCTTAACAGAAGTGACAGGGAGGCATGCAAAAGTCTTGGTATAAATGATGATGAAGATAAAAAGGTTACAGAAGCATTAAAAAAACTAAAAAAGTCAGATAAGGATGCAGATATAAAATTAAGGGATTATATGTGCAGAAATTTTTATGATATTCGTGCATTTGGTGCTGTAATGACGACTTTTGTTAAAGCTTCATTGAATTGTGGGCAGGTAAGAGGTCCTGTACAGCTTGGATTTGCAAGAAGTATTGATCCTGTTATTAGTCAGGAGGTAACTATTACGAGAGTTGCCATTACAACAGAAAAAGATGCTGAGAATAAGAGTAACGAGATGGGAAGAAAGAGTATTGTTCCATATGGCTTGTATCGTGTAGAAGGTTATATTTCAGCAAATCTTGCAAGAAAAGTTACTGGATTTTCTGAGGAAGATCTAGAATTGTTATGGAATGCAATAATAAATATGTTTGAAAATGACCATTCTGCTGCAAGAGGAAAGATGGCAGTTCGTGAGCTTATTGTTTTTAAGCATAGTAAAGAGCTTGGTGACTGTCCTGCTTATAAATTATTTGATGCAGTTAAAGTGCAGAAAAATGATGATATACAATATCCAAGAAAATATCAGGATTATACAGTTACTATTAATGATGATGAGATACCGGATACGGTAGAAGTGAAAAGGATGATTTAATGGAATATTCTCAAGATGATTATCTGATGATTTCTGGAATACAGCATTTTAAATTTTGCAGAAGACAATGGGCGCTTATTCATGTTGAGCAGCAGTGGGCTGAAAATGAACATACTGTTATTGGCGAACTTATGCATAAAAAAGCGCATGATCCATATCTGACAGAAAAGAGAAAAGATATTCTGGTTGTCAGAGCTCTTCCTGTATCCTCAAGAAGCATGGGTGTGAGTGGGGAGTGTGATATTGTTGAATTTCACAAATGTGAAGATGGAGTGAAGCTCTATGGACATCGTGGAACCTATTCATTATATCCAATTGAGTACAAAAAGGGGAAACCCAAAGCGTCAAACGAAGATGAACTTCAGCTAATGGCGCAGGCTATGTGTCTGGAAGAAATGTTTTCAACAAAAATAACGGAGGGTGCTATATTTTATGGTGAGACAAGAAGACGCAAACCGATAGTGTTTACAGATGAACTTCGGGATGAAGTGAAAAAAATATTTGGAGAAATGCATGATTATTATGATCGAAATTATACACCTAAGGTCAAAACGTCGAAAAGGTGTGTATCTTGCTCTTTAAAAGATATTTGTATGCCAAAGATTGATAAAAGTGGTTCGGTGAAATCGTATATCAATAAGATGCTGGGGGAAACGTTATGAAGAAATTATTGAATACATTGTATGTTACATCGGAAAATAGTTATCTGGGGTTGGATGGAGAAAATGTTGTTGTATATGATGATAAAAATGAAATAGGCAGATTACCTTTACACAATCTCGAAGCAATAATTTCATTTGGATATAGAGGAACAAGTCCGGCATTAATGGGAGCTTGTGCGGATAGAAATATTTCTCTTTGTTATCTGACACCACAGGGAAAATTTCTTGCAAGAGTTTCAGGCAAAGTTAAGGGGAATGTCGTGCTAAGGAAACAACAATTCCAAAGCAGTAGTGAAGATATAAAGTGCCTGGAAATCGCAAAAAACTGTATTCTTGGAAAAGTGTATAATTCAAGATGGGTTCTAGAAAGAGCAATTAGAGATCATTCAATGCAGATAGATGTGGATAAGGTAAAAAAAGCATCTATAAAACTGAAAGAATTTCTTGATTATATCCAAAATTCACAGTCTATGAATCAGTTAAGAGGATATGAAGGTGAAGCAGCAAGTATATATTTTGGCGTATTTGATGAGTTGATTTTACAACAAAAGAAAGATTTTTTCTTTCAAGGGAGAAATCGGCGTCCGCCTCTTGATAATGTAAATGCAATGTTGTCGTTTACGTATACATTGCTTACAACTCAAATTACATCAGCGCTAGAGGTTGTAGGGTTAGATCCCTATGTTGGTTACATGCACACGGAACGTCCCGGTAGAGTATCACTTTCATTAGATCTTATAGAAGAATTGCGAGCAGTCATGGCTGATAGATTTGTTTTATCATTGATTAATAAAAAGATTGTAAATGGCAAGAGTTTTACAAAAAAAGAAAACGGTGCTGTATTGATGGATACAGATATTCGTAAAAAATTACTATCAGAATGGCAAAACAAGAAAAAGGAGATTATTACACACCCATATCTTAATGAAAAGGTGGAATGGGGAATGGTTCCATTTGTACAGGCAATGCTGTTGGCAAGATATTTAAGGGGAGATTTGGATGAGTACCCTGTATTTTTATGGAAATGAGGTGATGGCGTGCTTGTATTGATTACATATGATGTGAATACTGAAACTGCTGAAGGAAAAACCAGGTTGAGAAAAGTAGCTAAACAATGTGTAAATTATGGGCGAAGAGTTCAGAATTCTGTGTTTGAATGTATACTAGATAATGCTCAATGTGTGATGCTAAAGGCCATATTAACGGATCTTATTGATAAAGATGTGGATAGTCTCAGATTCTATTATTTAGGAAATCGTTATCAGACGAAGATAGAACATGTTGGTGTTGACCGTGGGATTCCTGCTGATCAGACATTGATATTATAAAATGTGGTGCGAAAGATAAGTAAACATGAATGTACCGGTTGTCTCGCACCTGAAATTACTTGTAAATTTGTACAATAAAATGAATAATAGGTTTTTGGTTTTACTTGTTATTTATCTTATTATATATTTATTGTCGGTATTGTATAAAAATAAACAAATTTTTTGTGCAATATTGCTGTCGCTCCTCTCGTGGGAGCGTGGATTGAAATTTTAGGGGCACAGGTAAAAGAAATAGCAGGGTGCGTCGCTCCTCTCGTGGGAGCGTGGATTGAAATCCTTATGAGGGTGCAGCGTGCCTTGTACCACAGACTGTCGCTCCTCTCGTGGGAGCGTGGATTGAAATCTTGAGAACAGCGATTTCAGTCTCATTTTCTGCGTCGCTCCTCTCGTGGGAGCGTGGATTGAAATAATCGTGAGTACGACAGCAATTTAAGCTATCCTACAACGTCGCTCCTCTCGTGGGAGCGTGGATTGAAATAAGTGGAGATAGCGTTGATGGTGGAACATTTACAGTCGCTCCTCTCGTGGGAGCGTGGATTGAAATTCAGTCACGCATAACCAGGGGCCTTTATCAGTACGTCGCTCCTCTCGTGGGAGCGTGGATTGAAATTTTGAACGAGTAACCGAAACTCTTTGCGAGTGCGCGTCGCTCCTCTCGTGGGAGCGTGGATTGAAATTTTCCTGATCAGCTTCAATAACGCCGTGCTCTTTGTCGCTCCTCTCGTGGGAGCGTGGATTGAAATCGTATAGTCCGGAATGTAAATCAATAACGCCCTGGGTCGCTCCTCTCGTGGGAGCGTGGATTGAAATCCAGCTACATCCGGAATATCAATATTAGGAATTGTCGCTCCTCTCGTGGGAGCGTGGATTGAAATTGCCTGTTTCTCACGTTGTAGGATTGCTTTTTTCGTCGCTCCTCTCGTGGGAGCGTGGATTGAAATATACACATATCATATATATATATCTAATACATGTCGCTCCTCTCGTGGGAGCGTGGATTGAAATTACAAAGAGGTGCCGCAATACGAACTCTCATACACCGTCGCTCCTCTCGTGGGAGCGTGGATTGAAATAATGTACGACTTAAACTCATCTGGAATATAATTGTCGCTCCTCTCGTGGGAGCGTGGATTGAAATCAATGCTTAACTTATATTCCGTGGCTTTTAACGACGTCGCGCCTCTCGTGGGAGCGTGGATTGAAATTACTTCCTGCACCTCTTGATAGCCATCACCCATTGTCGCTCCTCTCGTGGGAGCGTGGATTGAAATTGAAGAACCTGAATACGAACGATTGTGTAATATGGTCGCTCCTCTCGTGGGAACGTGGATTGAAATTCTGCAAGGTTAGTGGCTGTGCCTGTACCTGCCGTCGTTCCTCTCGTGGGAGTGTGAATTGAAATATCAGCATATGAATCTATACACAATCATAATATGCTGCGTTATTGTAGAATTAGTAGTTAAGTCTATTTTTATAGCAATAACGTTGCTTATCAATAATACAATAGATAAATATTGTTGCAAACCAGTAAATAGCAGGTATAATATAGAGTAACATATTAACAGGGAGGCATATTCATTGGGCATTTACGTTAATCCGACAGGAAGATCGTTTGAGCTTGCGATAAATTCAGAGATTTTTGTTGACAAAAGCGGTCTGATTAAAGAAACGAATAAGTGTATAAATACATTACAAAGGTATATGTGTGTAAGCCGTCCAAGGCGATTCGGAAAGTCAATGGCCATGGATATGCTTTCAGCATATTATGGTCGAAAGACTGATGCAGAAAATTTATTTAAAGGCCTTAAAATAAGTCATGATGAGTCGTATGACAGACATATTAACAAGTATGATGTACTCAAAATTAATATGCAGGACTTTTTGAGTGTTACACACAGTGTTGATGATATGCTTAAAATGTTGTGCGAATACATTACGGATGATTTTTCAATAGAGTGTAAGGATATTATTTTTCGGGACAAGTCAAATATTGTGAGAGTAATGCAGGATGTTTTTATGTCTACAGGCAGGCCGTTTGTGATTCTTATTGATGAATGGGATTGTCTGTTTAGAGAATTTACGCAGGATAAAGAAGCGCAGAAGAAATACCTTGATTTTTTGAGAGGCTGGCTTAAGGATAAAGACTATATAGCGCTTGCATACATGACAGGTATACTGCCGATTAAAAAATATGGTTCACATTCTGCTCTTAATATGTTCACGGAATATTCCATGACAGATATGGGAGCTTTGGCAGAGTACTTTGGCTTTACAGATGATGAGGTCAGAGAATTGTGTGACAGATATGATATGGACTTTGAAGAGGCAAGGGCATGGTACAATGGATATAAGCTCGTGTCCCATAGCAAATATGGAGTAAAGAAATATGCGATGTACAGTCCGAAGTCTGTAGTAGAAGCCATGCTAAAGCATAAATTTGGTACTTATTGGAATCAGACTGAAACTTACGAGGCTCTCAAGGTTTATATTCAAATGAATATGGATGGTCTAAAAGATGCCGTGATTAAAATGCTTGCCGGTGAAAGTGAGAAAATAAATACAGGCACATTTGAAAATGACATGACATCATTTGCCACAAAGGATGATGTGCTTACACTTTTAGTACATCTTGGCTACCTGACATATGATAGTGAGACGGAAGAGGTTTCAATTCCAAATCGAGAGGTGTCAAAGGAATATCTTAATGCAATTAGTACAATGGATTGGGATGAAGTATCAAAATCAATAAAAGCATCACAAAAATTGCTTGAGAGTTTGTGGAATATGAATGGTGCTGCGGTTGCTGACGGAATTGATAAGGCACATAATGAGATATCTATTTTACGGTATAATGATGAGAATTCTTTAAGCTGTACAATTAATTTGGCATTTTATTCGGCCAGGGAGTATTACTCAATAGTTCGTGAATTACCAACAGGAAAAGGCTTTGCTGATGTATGCTTTATTCCAAGAGTGAGTCATTTGGATAAGCCGGCAGTTGTTATTGAATTGAAATATGATAAGAATGTTGATGGCGCCATTTCACAGATAAAGTCGAGACAGTATGTGGAAGCCTTGAAGGATTATAAGGGTAATTTGCTTCTTGTTGGAATAAATTACGATAAAAAGACAAAAGAACATCAATGTGTGATTGAAAAATGGAAGCTGTAAAGGTGAAATTAGCAGGGAGTATAGCAACAATTAATGCTATACTCCCTGCTATTATATTTTGGGTTGCAAGAATTTAGTTTATGCTATAAAATATT
>UMII01018082.1_pt1 | contig 13628 bp, 12 predicted proteins | sample 1965731 | NCBI WGS metagenome assembly UMII01 (sample SAMEA4836118, study PRJEB28245) | human gut metagenome | biome: gut microbiome; material: fecal sample | place: Denmark | collected 2008
TGAATAATCTGGTGCTAATTGATCCATCTGTCCGGTGTAAAGTGAGCCACTTCATTTACAATTGTTTTTTCTACAGCTAGGGTATGAGATTGAACACATCTTATAAAGCCTGCTATCGCACCGCTGTGGCGGCAAGGGTTTGACAAGATATGTCCACTCTCATAAATAGCACCTAAGCAAAATCAAAGTGGATTAATGTTAGCCGGAATGATGGCTCTCGCGAGGCAGAATCTCCACATAAACAATAACTTTTGTTAATTTTGATCCCATTATGTCTTTTAGTTGCTGAGAAAATTGATAAATTATATTGTGTATTCTATATTTATTTTTTATACATTGATATTTTATCATATCTCGATCACTATAACAATGAAAAAGCCATTGCACACCATCTACTCTATTAATTGGATGATGATTTACAATGACCTTCTTCTTTACATTAAATGATTATTTTGTTTAGAATTTTTGGAACAATTTGTTCTTATTTATACAATTTATTTTATAAACTGATTTCTTAATGTCCCTGGGACCTTAAATTCACAAATTTTTAAATTTCCAATTCTATATATTGATTTTCTATTTTATTAAGAATTTCCGCAATATTATCAATTATCTCTTCCAGCCTATTATTTACTTTACTAAATTTTACAATAAGTTTATCCTCCAGATACGGTATTGGAATACCATCATCTGTCATTTCATAATCCCCATAAGAAATATAAATTTCACCATAGATACTGTTTACCCCATTTTCAATCCAATTTACATAGATTTCATTAGAGCTTCCTCGTTCTGGACAAAACCATCCACTAACATTAACTACAAACTCATTCCCATCAAAGTCTTTTATCCGAACAATATCTCCTTCCGAAAAGCTATTCAAATCTGCACAAAATATACTATCTTTAATATTTTCAAGTTTTCGTTTCACAGACAATAAATGCTTCTGTAATCCATCTTCAATTAAATAATATATTTCTTTTGTTACTTTTTCTTTCAATATTGTTTTCCATGTAGAATACAGATAATGATTATCACCGAATTCTATATATTTCTCTAATAAATCTTTTCTTGTAAATTCATCTCCTTCAAAAAAAGTTTCTTCATGCAATCCATCCATTATATATTCTAAAGATAATAGTACATCTTCAATTTTTTCGCTTATATGAAACATCCTATCGTCAATAATTCCAGATAAACAAATAAAATCATCTGTTTCATTTAAACGCTCTATTATATCCTGCTCTTCCAATAACTCTGGTGCAATATCACAATATTCCAAATTCATTACTTCTTCAGCTTCACTTCGTATTCGACATACTTCCAAAGTTTCTTCTGATTTTATTTTTCTTTTTAATAATTCTTCTGATTTGCTAAATTCTTTTTGGAAATAATTAATTGTATCTATTGTATCATTATACATATCTCTGCAAATCATTTTATTATGCGCAATCATATTTCGTCTTTTAGACAAATCTTCTTTCCATCTTCCAACTACTGATTTGCTAAATATTTCATCAAAACCTTCTTCATCCCATAATGATGGACTCTCCAACAACTCAACAGAAGCAATTTTTCTTGCTTTATCTTTTTCATGTTTTTTTATATTCTCTAAAGCTTTTTTTACAGCATTGGCAATTTGCTTTCTTTTTGCAGCTTTTAAAGTAACAAAAATATCATCAATTTCTAAATTATACAAATGATTGTCAACTTTTTTAAATAAATCATATGGAGATTTTCTAAACCATTCTGAAAATTTTAAATATTTATTCATATGATCTTCATAAGAATATTTCTCGAACCAATCACCGCCATATTTTATTGCCATATATGAATTTATAATTTCTCTTAAATAATTCTCTAACATGTGTAATCTACCATATAAATCCGTAGCAATTTTCATATTTTGAGAATCTGCTAGCCAAAAAATCTGATTGTAATCTTCATAAAGCAATTCTATAAATTTTTCCTTAAACTTATACCAAATAGAACTTTCTAATAAAGAAATGTCATCTTCTTCATTATACTGTACATTTATATGAATATATCGTTTCCCCGCGTTAGTAATCCTTTTAGCCTCCATTTGACATACTTTAGTCTGATAAATAAATTCACATCTTATTTCAAACGGTTCACGATATTCAACATTTTCTTCATCAACCTCTTCTTGAGTAAAATTTGCAAAACATACTTCATTCATATTTTTAATTGTGATTCCCAAAGCACTTCTCATCCTATCTAAAAGGAATGAAATCACATTTAATTCACTATTCTCTTTTCCGCAACATAAAATTCTTACATATTCCATAAATTTTTCTCTCTTATTTTTTAATTGCATGCTCAACAAAAAGCTGATTTTGTTAAGCAATTAACAAATTACATATACATTCAAAAAATGAATTCTTAACTTCTCAGGGATATTAAGTGTAGATTATAATATTCCTTTTTTAGTAAAATAATCCATTAATCGATTATTAAATACTCTCTTAATATCTCTTAGGGCAGTAATAGATGAATAATCAAAATCATATAATTCTTTCTTTTCATCCTCAGTCATTACATTTCTAGCAAATTGTTCAGAATATTTATTTTTTGCTCTTTCTAATAGCAAATCTAAGAATTTCCTTTTTTCTGAACTTGTCGGTGTCTCAAACTCACATACTAAATCAAATCGAGTCTGTAATTCTGGCGGAATTACTTTTTTGTATTCTGATTCATTTGAAAGATTTGAAGTAAAAATAATAATATATCCATTTAAATCATATTCTCTTGCCATTGAATCTGTAAATTTACCTTCTTCTAATAATTCCAAAAAAAAGGAAAAAACAGATCGAGTTGTTTTTTCAAATTCATCACACAGTAATACCCCCACCTCACTTTTTTTAATTTTATCACTTAATTCACCATGTTCACACCCTACGTATCCGGCTGGACTACCTATCAAACTATTTAATGCATCCTGACTACTATAATTCTGAAAATTTATTTTTGCTAAATAACATTTATCTTGTAGACCATTTGCTATTAACCTCGCTACTTCTGTTTTTCCTATACCCGATTCCCCATATAAAAAAATAGAAAGCACTTTTTGTTCTTTTACACGATTTAATAAAAGAAAATTTTTTAATATATATTCCAAACGTTCTTTAAAATAGCTATGTCCAATTAAATTGTGGTTAAATATTTGAATAAAATTTTCAAATGAATTTCCTTGCAGATTTGTAATTTTTATAAGTTTATTTTCTTCAGACCTCTGATCATCATCTACATTAGACAAAATAGGTATCAATTTGCAAACTGATTCTTGTCCATCAAAAAATAGCGGAAAATGTTCTAATAATATATCAATTCTGCTTGTTTGAGCAATCACTTTAATATTAGGCATGGTATTAAGAAATTGCTCAAGATAATAAATTATTACTTTGTTGTCTTCTATTGCATATGACATGGACGTCAAATCTACTATAGCTAATTTACAAGAATTATTAAATTGTTCAAATTCCTTTCTCAAACTATCATTTGCTCTTGAAAACGTAGCCATCGGAATATTATTCGTTTCAGTATATTGAATAATTTTATCTAGAGTTTGTTTATCATTATAGTAGTATATTTTTTGCCTTGAATATGATTTATATTTTACAACCTCTTCAGATTTAGTATCTTTTTCATTATCTCCTTCAAAATAATAATTATAATCATTAAATAAAAGTGGCATTAGTTCCAAAGCTTTTTCTATAAGATCTTCTTCGACAATTACAAGAGTATCTTCTGTCATATTTGTAAAATTTACATAAGCTGATTCTATATTGTTTTTATCAGTCAATAAAAAATATACTAATGCAGATATATCAATACACATTTCATCACAATAATCAAGCTCGTCTTTTGTTTGTCCAAATATAAAAGGATTGACTTGCCTCTCTTTTTGTATTTTTCTTAATTCATCAAGATTTCTGTATACAGATAAACTATATGTGTCCATTATTATCTCCTCCATAACTTGCTTAGCCAAACACCAAATTTATTCCACCAATGTAGTTTCGGAGTTGGAACCTCTTCCAGCTTGAAGGCAACATCTTGAACTATTGCAAGTATATCAATAAAATAACACTCATCATTATTCACATTTGGTATCATATTATCTAACACAGGCTTTGTATTACTTTTCATTATTTTACTTATACTTTCTTCTTGTTTTTCTTTATGGGTCCCTACTTCCTGAAGATAGGTAAATGTATTTGAAGTAATAAATTCTTCTTTTACAATGCCTTTATAAATACCAACAATAGAAACATGACCAATAAGTAAATCATTGATATTGTATTTATTTTCAAATTCTGATTGAATTTCCATAGGAATCTTAATAATAATTTCACAAGTAACTTTTTTCATATCTTGATCATATACAGTTCCCTTTAAAATATAAGCATAATCTTGCAACATAGAACCAATAAGATTATTTATCTCCATTCCTTCTACACGCATACCCTTTAACGCATCTCGACGCAGAATAAGGAATTGTCTCAAACTATCTTCATCTAATAAATTTAGTTTAACACGATTTACTTTAACCAAATCACCTTCTGCTAAATTATTAAATTTATTGACAGTAGCACATTGCTCAATAATCCTACGCAAAAGAATAGATTTAGTTGTTTTTACATCTAAGCTTTCTACTACTTTTGATGATGAAGTGGAAGTTTCCTTTGCTTCCGAAGAAATAGATGCCTTAATTCCATCTAAAAACTGTTTTGTTCCTTTTGCTGATAATGAAGAGGTAAATCCATATTGTTCTTCAAAACTATATGATTTGTCAGTTTCAATTTTAGTAAGAATAACATTATTAATCATCATTGCAATTTCGTACACTTTACTAAAATTTAGATAATAAATATTAAAATCCCACGATTTCTTTTTTTTTGATGTATCCAATATTCTACCTCCCAATCAAAATATAAATATTACACTTCTTGCAACTTTCATATTTTTAAATGAATTTATTTCGAATGTATGTTCTTGTTTGTAGTATAATATAAAAAATCATGATTTTCAATCACAAGTTTTTCTTCTTCCACAAAATGATTGCTATTCTGAATTTTACCCTCTTTTATAATAATCTTCTAAGTTTCAATAATCATAAAACGCAAATATATCACTCTCTTACTTTTTTTCTCAAGAATCAGGATCAAGAAAATCTTAATATATCAAATGGTCTTTGCAGCAGTAATAACTCTATAAAATGCCTTCCCTTGTACAGTTAATTTTGCAACTCCAGTTTTATTGTGACCATATTTTTCTTCTTTTCCATTAAAATATTGCACCAGCCCTAATGCTGACAACCTTAATAATCCTGAATGATCATTGAATTTTTCAGCTTCTGCACCATATATTACCATTTTCTTCAAATCATCGATATCGCTCGGTAAAAGCCTATCTAATATTTCAAAAAAAATCAAAGCTTGGTTCCACTGAATTCCTCCGATTGAACATGATAAAAATGCACGATAAATATTTGCCATATACTGTATCTTATCAACACTTTTATATTGCTCTAAATAAATAATCAATGTTTCTAATTCTCTTTTCATCTGCTTTGGATTATTATTCAATATATTTACATGTTGCTCTAAATCTTTTTGTGTTTTTTCATTATTACGAATTTTTTGGATAAAAGTACAATAATTTTTTGCAAATCGTAAATTTTTTATGCTTAAACCAATTTTCCCTGCTTTTACAAATGTACCAATAATTGGAATATTTCCAATTATTGTCTCATCCAAAAAATAATTCAACGCCATGTCACCATAATCAGTAAATGCATCTATACCAATTCCTAGTAAATCATTTTTCATCGGTTCATAACACTTATTATCGTCATTTCTATTGACCATATTATTATATATATCCTCGTATTATATAGTAGTAGTGTTTAGAGACCCTCTCCAAGGTCTTTATTACTATTAAGTCATAGTCTTTTCTTTACCTTTTCTACAGGTTCGACTATGATATTTAAGATGCTGTGGATTGGTTCATTTTTCCTACCACTTGATGGTTTACGAAAGGCTCCAACCACAGTCTCTTTGTTCATTTGTTAATCAGTTAGATACCGCATGACGGTTTATTTAGAACGAGGTTACAATCACAAGGAGCACCCTGTGGTTCTAAAACAGCATTAATATATTTCAAAGGAGATTTTTTATGATTTACGTAGGAATTGATGTTGCAAAAGATAAGCATGACTGCTTTATCACTAACTTTGATGGAGAAGTGTTATTTAAAGCATTTACCATTGCTAACAACCTGGATGGTTTCAATGATCTTTATCAAAAGATTGTATCCGTTACGGAAGATATAACCAAAGTAAAAGTAGGACTGGAAGCCACCGGACACTATAGTTACAATCTCTTAGGATATCTCATTGATAAAAGTTTGCCCACCTATGTTATCAATCCGTTACATACTAATCTGTACAGAAAAAGTCTAAGCCTTAGACAGACGAAAACGGATAAAGTAGATGCCCGCACGATTGCTTCTATGCTAATGTCTGACATGAACTTAAAGTCCTACTCAGACATATCTTATCACAACGAAGAACTAAAGTCATTAACCCGTTACCGTTTTGATAAAGTAAAAGAACGTGCTAAGTTAAAGTCTTCCGTTTCAAGACTTGTCTGTATCTTATTTCCTGAATTAGAAAAGTTAGTTCCAACACTTCATATGGCATCAGTTTACGCAATGCTTTCTGAATTTCCCGGTGCTAAACAATTAGCAGACACTCATCTTACCAGACTTACCAATCTGCTTTCTGAATCATCAAAGGGGCGATATGGTAAAGAAACAGCTATTGCTTTTAGAAATGCCGCAAGAACCTCAATAGGTTCAAATATGCCAGCAAAATCATTAGAATTAAAGCATACCATCAAGCTGATCCGGGAACTCACATCTGATATTGATGAAATTGAACATGAAATCAAACTCATTATGGATGAAATCAATTCTCCGATTCTTAGCATCCCCGGAATCAATTACCGTATGGGAGCTATGATCATTGCCGAAATCGACGATTTCAACCGTTTTGATTCTCCTGATAAAATCTTGGCTTATGCCGGATTATCTCCTTCTACATACCAGTCAGGACAACTTGATGGCGCATACTCCCACATGGAAAAGCGTGGTTCCAGATATCTACGATATGCCTTATACAACGCAGCCAACTATGTCTGTCACTGGGATCCAACATTCGCTGAATATCTGGCAAAGAAACGAGCCGAAGGCAAACATTACAATGTTGCCATATCTCATGCCGTCAAAAAGTTGGTTCGAGTTATTTACCATCTCGAGAAAACCAACCAGCAATACATCAAAGCTGCTTAAGTTTTTCTAATTCAATACTCCTTTTTTTGAGCGCCAGCAACGATGCTCTTTTTGTCATGCAGTTTTCAAGGTTCAAAGAACTCTAACTGAGTTCAAGATATATCTAAAATACATTTCTGTACTTTATTCAAAAAAGTTTATTTTTAGACTTGACTTTTAATAGTTAGTCTTTCTTATATGTCTATATTTACAAAAATTAATCTTTTTCATGTATACTGACATAAATTCTCTTATCGTTACTAATATTATCTTCTTTAATCATCATACTTAGATTTCATAATAATGACTTTCCATTTGTATTAAATGATTATTTTGTTTAAAGTTTTTTAACAATTTACATAAATAATAAAATTTATTTTATAAACTGATTTCTTAAGTGCTACGGTACCTTAAGCAATTCACAGTCCAAACCGGACAGGCGGCTCTGCTGCATAAGGATATTCACAAGTATTATTATAATTCCAATGTTCCAATATACGTTCCATTGAACTTACCTAATTTCTTTTTATCTTTAAGAAAATCTACAGAATAATTTTCCTTAGATACATATATATCAACATTATTCGAATAACAGTCAAAAATAATATCCCCTGCTGTATTTTGCGTAATCGTATTATATCCAGATAAATAATTTATTTTATCTGACGGAGCTTCACCAATTATTACAATTTTAGGATTAATGTTGTCCATCCACTTTTTCGGTATTTTACCACTGTTACGTCCATGGTGAGGTGCAAATATAATATCTGCTTTTGGCAATTCAATAATATCTTTAATTTTCTCCATAAATTCTTCCTCTAAATCCCCAAACCATAGTACAGTAACCCCATCTTGCAAAGAATACTGAATTATTGGTGATATATTATTAGGACTTTTTCCATCTTTAGCATTCAATAATTCTTCCTTATAATCTTCGTTATCTACTATTGGCCATAAAACAGAAATTCCTGAAGATCCATATTTCTTTTCTTTATCATCCCTATTCATCCAACATCGAGAACATCCTTGATAAATGTGAAAAGCTTTTTTCTCCGAATCTCGAAGTTCGCAATAACGCTTAAAATCTTCTGTTTCATCACTTTTTGTAGCCTGATTTTCTACACAATAAAAATTTACTATTCCAATTTGATCATCTAGATATTTCAAGCCGTGAATATGATCTTCATCAGGATGTGTAGATATAAATCGAGTTATATCTTTCTCTTTAGACTCTTCTATTATTTCATCTGTAATTTCTTTTTTATTTGTATCATCCATATTACAATCGATAATAGTAAAATTACTACTTCCATGTTTTATGTAAAACATATCTCCATTTCCAACAGATATTGATTTAATAACACTCATTTCAATCTCACTCCTTTTTGTTTTTTATATTAATATAATTCTCTACTCGTTTTCTGATATAATCTGTTTGTTTCTTATAACTATATATAAACAATGCTGTAATTACCAACCATACAATAAAAAAAATTATATTTTTATCAATAGTTATAAAATTACCAATCAAATCACATATTTTTATTACCATAATAGTTAACATCATAGCTATAAATGTTCGGTATGTATTATTAGTTTCATTCAAAGTTTTAATAAAAGGACTATTTTCAGAAGCTTCTATATAATCACTGTATGGTGCAAATTCAAGGAATTTTTTCTTTTTCTTTGTTTTTAGTGATTTTAGCATTGGTTCAACAAAAATTGAACCAATACGATTTATTATCATTCCAACAAAATAATATATAAAAATTTTTTCCCATACTTCTCCTGTTTGGAATGTTAATCTTGTGGTTTTCTCAACAATATAACAAAAAATTATTCCTGGCAATAAATTATTAAATATATTATACGAGGAAATTTTTTCAATCAACTTTTTGCATCCCTCTTCCATTTTAATTTTCTTCCTTTCACGATTTTATAGGTCATACTTTTATGACAATTTACTTTGTAAACTGATTTCTTAAGTGCTGCGGAACCTTAAATTCATAATTACGCTAATTCTAGCTCTTAAATTGTATGAATTAAATGATAAAAATAAATCTTTTATTGTATTTTCCTCCCATTTTCCTTTACTTTGATAAAACATTCTTCAAGTCGCTCTTCGATAGAGCAACTTGAATTTGAATGATATAATAGTATCTCTGATTCCGTAGGATCAAAATCAAAACCGAATTCTTTCCCATCGTACAAATTTACATACCCTTTTGGATCACATTCATCCAACTTTGCAATCAGTAAGTTGTGATTCGGCAAATAGAAATCCATAATCTTTATTCTTGCCTGGCAAGTAATTGCAACTAAATTTTTCTCTTTAAATTTTTTCTGTTGCAATATTCTTTGTACAAAATTATTGTGTCCCACAATAAAGCATACATCGATAATATCTTCCGGAATTCCTACTAATTCTATAAACTGTTTATGATTAATTATCTTTGTACTCACATGAAAAACATCGTAGATATATTTCCGTCTAAAATTTAGTTCCTTTTCCATGCGCTTGTCCAATAAATATCTCATCTAAACCCCTAACGTCTTTCCTGTAGTATAAGATTTCTTTTCAAAAATTTTTTCATCAACTTCGATATCTCCACATTTTCTTGTGTTTTTTACTCGATATCCTTTATACTTTTTGTCATCTAGTTTATCTGAACCACCGTTTGTAGAACCCGTGTTATCTGAAACGAGATATAATGTTTTTATTGGATTCCCTTTGCTTTCAAAGATTTTCTCTGCTTGTTTTTCTTTTCCATGATGTGGAAGCTGAATACAGTCATATTGCGATAATTTATCCTCGATCGCAGAAAATGAACTATCACCGCAAAGTAAAACTTTACGTGATCCGATTGTTACAGATACCTGCAAACTTGTTGCATTCACTGCCGTTTCTCCGTCCATCGTATCACCTTCTCTGCCATCCAGTCGTTTTGCTACTGTCTCAAGCATATAATCCTTGTCTGGTCCAACGATTTCAACGCCATCACATAATGCAGGTTTTTCCTCATAAACATCATAAATGGGTTTTCCTGACAACTGTGCGATGTTGTCATATTTATCTAAAATCTCCTCTATGATGCCATTTTCTGTTCTTCTTCCATCATCAATAATTTTTAAGATGTCCTCTTTATATTTTAAAAGCAACGTTGTATAAATGCCGGACAATTTCTTTTGCTCCAACAGCTTTGGAATTCCATCAAAATGGTCTGAATCATTATGTGAAAGAATCAACTTTGCTTGATCATATCCATGATCATCCATATATTCTATCACTCTCAGAGCATGTTCTTCTGATCCACAATCATAAATTATAAGTTCATCCCCTGTATCAATAATAAAACAATCTCCATAGTTTTTTTCTTCACATTCATCATAATGTCCTTTTGAACTTAAAACTAAAATTTGCATAATTTAATCCTCCTGTCTTACTTTTGTTCCTTACTGTTTATTTCTCGATATCTAATTTTTTACCATTCTCAACATCCATAGTTCATCACCTCTTTTCATTTTTCTTTTTGTTAGCACTCACGGCCGTTGACTGCTGATGAGTAAAATATAACAGCATCATCTGCCATTGTCAAGATATTTTTGCCTGATTGTAAAAATTTTTTTTAGTAACCAGTAAGAATGTCATTGATTTCAGAACTATTTTATTATATAATTCTATTATGATATATGAGGAGGAAATTATGTTTACTTGTGTAAAATTGAAAAACTTTAAATCATTCAATGATATAACCTTAGATTTAACGGATAAAAATAGCCATCCAAAATCGTTGGTTTTAATTTATGGAGAAAATGGAATTGGTAAATCGAATCTAGCTTCTGCTTTTTATATGTTAGCTCAAACATTACGTACAATGAATATTCGTGATATTATGCAAGATCTCTTGAATCATAAACCTGAAAACATCACAGATGAAGAACTACGATCATTATTCAGAGACAGATTTAAAGATATTGAAACTTTAATTTCAGAAAATAAAACTGTTGATTCTAAAGGGACTTTATATATGGAGTTTGAATTTAATATTAAAGGAAAGAATGCTAAATATATCTTAGAAATGAACAATCATGAGATTATACATGAATCACTAGACTGTATTTTAGCTAAAAACAAAGGGCATGCCATCAATATATCTCATAAGCGTGTTTTTTTAAGTGAAAAAATTTTTAAAGATAAATCAATAATTAATGATTTTAAATTGCTTATTGATAAATTTTGGGGAAAGCATTCCTTTTTGGCAATCCTTCTGCACGAATATTCTGACAAGTCCCATCATTACTATAAAGATAAAATATCTAAAAATTTACTCGATATTTTATTTTATCTCCGTAGAATGTCTTGTAACTTAAAAATTGGAAATCATGCAGAATATGGTTTAATCGGGTTACCTAATTATTACCTAAAAAATTTTGATCATGATGAAATCAAAACAAAAGAAGTTGGTAAATTACTTCGTGCTGAAGCAATGTTAAATCAATTTTTTACATCGACATATAGAGATATCGAAGGAATTTATTATGATAAGGAATCTACAGAAAATGACACTATTAAATATACTCTCTATGTAAGAAAAAATATTTGTGGCACAATACGTAATATCAATTTTGATCTTGAATCTACAGGTACTCAAGCACTCTTAAGATTGTTACCTTTTTTATTAGCATCTATAGAAGGTTCTACTGTAATTATTGATGAATTTGATTCTGGTATACACGATTTATTATCCAAATCCTTAATTAAATCCATTTTTAAAGATATCTCAGGTCAGTTAATTATGACAACTCACAATACTTCTTTAATGGATAATAAAACATCCGTTGATAATAATCCATCATTACCTGACATTCCTGCAGAATGTATTTATACTATCAATGAAGATGATACCAACGGTCAAAAAAGGATTTCTTGTATTTTAGAGCATAATAACAAGCTAAATTCTAATTCCAACATCAGAAAACAATATGTCCAAGGAAAATACCATGGCATTCCTGATAACATTTCCTTAGACTTTAAAGAATTGACAAATTTGCTTTTACAAAACAAAGAAGGGGACTCTGTGTCATAATGACACAATCCTCTTCCTTTATTTACATACACCTATTATTAATTTTTCTTGTAATAGCTTCATCTTCTTGAACTAAAGCATCATCCCAATTTTCAGAATTTTCTTCTACTTCATGTGCCAATACTTTTCCAAACATGATAATCTCATCAATCTCTCCTGAATTCTCTTCATTTGATCTTATATAGATATAATATCATTTTCTTCTATATCAGAAGCCTTATAAACTTCTTTCTTTTCATTGCACTTACACACATTACAGAACGTTTGTTTGTTTTTATTTTCAAGAAAAAATTTTTTTATTTCATCAATCATTCCAACATCCGCCGGTAACCACTCAACATCCATCAATTCATCCTTTTCCAACCATCGAGCTGCCTCATGCTCTTTCAATACCAAATCTCCACTAACGACAGAACACCAATAACACCCCATAGACAAATGGAACTCTGGATAATCATACTCTATCGTATCAATCAATTCTCCAACTTCAATCTCTGTATCCAATTCTTCCATAATCTCTCTCTTCAAAGCTTCTTGTGGTGTTTCTCTTTCTTCAATCTTTCCCCCTGGAAATTCCCATCCACCTTTAAGATCACCATATCCTCTCTGTGTCGCAAATATCTTATCTCCGTCTCTTATAACTGCTGCCACTACCTTTATCGTCTTCATATCATTCTTCCTTTTCATTTTCTACTCGTAACCTAATCTATATTACTCTCTAAATACTGCAATAAATCATCTCGAACTGCATGTCTCATTTTTACTCTAAACTTCGCAATATCTCGTTCTTTTCCTTTATTATCTAATTTTTTTGCAGGCTTAACTTCTACAATATCGAACTGTCCCATATAATAAAATGTCGTTTCTGCATCGCTTTTTTTAACCATCAAATGTTTTCTATAAGCTTTCATCACATCTTGCGTATAAGAACTATCAATACCTCTTCCAATCTGAGTATCCCAACAGAATATTTGATTGTCTTCAAACACATCTGCATAATCAGGTTTTCCATCGATATATTCTTTACCATCGTCTTCTGTTTCTTCTTTATGATATGTAACAAAAACAAATACATCATCATTAATCTTTTTCATTCCATACATTGTAGATGATAAATCTTTGCCACAATCCATTAAAAAACAAACATCTCTTCTTGAATATTGTTCATATAATACAAATGGAACTCCT
>UMII01074863.1_pt1 | contig 13504 bp, 8 predicted proteins | sample 1965731 | NCBI WGS metagenome assembly UMII01 (sample SAMEA4836118, study PRJEB28245) | human gut metagenome | biome: gut microbiome; material: fecal sample | place: Denmark | collected 2008
ACGTCAATGCCGACACGGCGGCCGCAGCGATTGCCGGCGCGCTCGGCGCGCGCCGCCTCGTGCTGATGACCGACATCAATGGACTCATGCGCGACGTGAAGGATCCCGATTCGCTCATCTCCGTCCTCACGACGGAGGACATCGGTCCGCTCAAGGAACAGGGCGTCATTTCGGGCGGCATGATCCCGAAAATCGACTGCGCGCTTCACGCCATCGAATCAGGGGTTGAGCGCGTCGCCATGATCAACGGCACGCTTCCCCACAGCATCCTCGTCGAAATGCTCACCAAGGGCGGCATCGGTACCCTCGTCAAGACCGGACCCCGCACTGCTGCGTCCGCCTGAGCGGCCGCACCACGAACAGAATTCTCTGAAGGACATTCATCATGAAGGACATCAAGACCATCGACAGCCTTTACCACGCCTGCACCTACGGGCGCGCGCCCGTCGTCTTCGAGCGCGGCCGCGGAGCCCGTCTCTGGGACGACAAGGGCCGCGACTACATCGACTTCGGCAGCGGCATCGGCGTCATGAGCCTCGGCTATGCCAACCCCGAATGGGTGAAGGCCGTCTCCGAACAGGCCGCAGTTCTTCCGCACACCTCGAACCTCTTCTACAACGAGAAGACCGCCATGCTCGCGGGACGCCTTGCGCTTCGCACGCACTTCGAGCGCGTCTTTCTTTCCAACTCAGGCGCCGAGGCCAACGAGTGCCTGATCAAGACCGCCCGAAAGTGGGCTTCCGACACCAAGGGAGAAGGCGAGCATCCCTTCGTCACGCTCCCACGGCCGCACGCTCACGACCGTCACCGCCACGGGGCAGGACACGTTCCACAAGTTCTTCGGGCCCTTCACGCCGGGATTCCGCTACGTGCCCGCGGGCGACCTTGCCGCACTCGAAAGGCAGCTTGACGCCGAGGACTGCTCCGCCGTTCTCGTCGAGATCGTTCAGGGCGAAGGCGGCGTGCGCGCGCTCGACGCGGACTACCTGAAGGCCGTAGAGGCGCTCTGCCACGAAAAGAACGTGCTCTTCTGCGTCGACGAAGTGCAGACGGGCAACGGCCGAACGGGCACCTGGTTCGCCTACGAGCAGTTCGGCCTTTCACCCGACCTCGTCTCCACCGCCAAGGGCCTCGGCAACGGCCTTCCCATCGGCGCGACGCTCATGGGCCCGAAGACAGCCGAGGTTCTGACGCCCGGCACGCATGGCTCCACCTTCGGCGGCAACCCCGTCGCCTGTGCAGGCGCACTCAGCGTGCTTGAGCAGATCGACGACGCCTTCCTTGAGGCCGTCAAACAGAAGGGTGCCTGGCTCACCGCCGAACTGGAAAAAATCCCCGGCGTGAAGGACGTCTCCGGACTCGGTCTCATGCTCGGCTTCTCGGTCGAGGGCTGCAAGTCTGCCGACATCAAGGCAAAGGCCCTCGACAACGGTCTCGTCGTCCTCACCGCCAAGGACCGCGTGCGCCTGCTCCCGCCGCTCGCCATCACCGAGGAGGAGCTTTCTGACGGCCTGCTGAGGCTTGCAGCCGCCATTCGCGAGGTTCAGGAAGCCGCACACTAAGCCGCCTCCGACCTGTCTTGCAACACACCATCGAAAACGGGGAGTCCTGCCGCTGTGCAAGGCTCCCCGTTTTGTGAGGCGTACAGGTGAACAACAAAAAATGAGCGGCGGGTGCGCATTGCACGCATCCGCCGCTCTCTCAGACCCCCAACAGCGCCGGGCGGAGATGTACCCGTCAGGAGAGAACCAAGGAGTCCCTCCATCGCCTGCCTCTCGGACGCCCCCCGTTGTCCTTTGGTGAGAGGCCTGCGTTAGCTGTCGTTAAACGTATCTTGCCACATTTGAGAATAATTCTCAATACCATTTAAGAGAGTTTGCGGAAAAACGCGTACTCCATTGACATGCGTCAACCTTGAAATCCATCCGTACAAATCCTTAGGCTCCCCTGTCCTGCTGTCGTTTCCATCGAATACCTTGAAGGTGTCGGGACGGACAACCGGCAGGATTCCCGGGCTGCCCGCCTGCCGCCATGCGGGCAGCCGTTCGGAGCTACTGCTGCTCGTGTCTGGCCTCCTCGGAGAGGATGAGCACGACTCGGGTGCCGCCTGCGGGCGAGACGCGCTCGACGTCGACGAAGGCGCCGATGCGGGATGCGCGCTCGGCCATGATCGAGAGGCCCACGTGCTGGCCCTTTCGCTCGGTGACGAGCGCATCATCGATGCCGACGCCGTCGTCGGTGATCGTCACCTTGAGGTCGGCGTCGTTCTCGATGCGAATGTCGACGTTTTCGGCATGAGAATGCTTGCGGACGTTGGAGAGCGCCTCCTGAATGATGAAGATCACCTGAAGCTTCTGGCGCGGCGTAAGCTGCGGGCCACGCCCCGAGACTCGAAGACGCGCGTTCATGCGGGACTGTCCCTCGAAGCGATCAATCACGGTCCGTACGCCCTCGATGAAGCCTTCCTTGTGCAAACGCTCGCGGAAGTTGAGAAGGAGTTCGCGCACGTCCTCGTAGCACTCCTGAACGCCCGTGCGAATGGCGGAAAGGGATTCGTCACGCAGCGCAACGTCGTTAGTACGGATGGCGTCCGACAGGAACTGCACCTGCAGGTTGAGGAAGGAGAGCGCCTGAGCGATCGAGTCGTGCAGGCCCTGTGCAAGGAGCTGACGTTCCTGCACCACGGCGAACTGGCGGTCGCGCTCGATGAGGCGGTTGCTCGCCACGGCGACGCCGAAGTGGGTCACGAAGTTCTCGAGCAGGCGGATGACCTGCGTCGTGAGCTGCGGGCTTTCCTTGAAGAAGAGCGTGAAGATGCCGAGGTCGCCCGGCGTCGAACGGATCTGGAAGCTGTAGGCCGTCTTGAAACCCGCGTCGGCAAAGCGTCTGGAAAACTCGTCCTCAAGCTCGGTGAGCTGGAAGCAGACGGGATAGGTCTTCGAGAGCACCGAGGGCACGATGCCCGCGTCGCCAGGCAGATCGTTGACCGCCTTGACGAGGTCGACGGAAAGTCCCTCGGCCGTGAGGAGCTGCATCGAGTCGTCACGGCCCGAGAGCAGCTGGAGCGTACACGCATCGGCCTCGGTCTGGCGCATGATTCGCGAGACGAAGCCGTCGGCAAGGTCGTCAAGGCTGCGACGCTGCGTGAAATAGGAGGTCATCTCGTAGAGCTGCGCGAGATGGCTGTTCTTTTCTTCGACGCTGGCCGTCTTCTCGGCTACCTTCTGCTCGAGATTGTCGTGAGAATCCTTGAGTCTGGCGGCCATCTCGTTGAAGCCTGCGGCGATCTCGCCGATTTCGTCCTCACTCCTCACTTCGGTGCGGGCCGTCAGGTCGCCCGAGGAAAGCCGTCCGATGGCGCCGCCGAGCTGCTCGAGGGGACGGATCACCCAGCGGAGCAGAAGCGCCATGATCGCGAAGAGACTGCCGATCGCAAGCACGATGAGGAGACCCTGCAGATAGCGGAGCTGCCACAGGAAGTGCGCGCGATATTCGTCGATGTCGTTCGTCAGCGCGGCGAGCTTCTCGACATAAAGGTTGACGTCGCCCATCATCGGTTCGCGGGCGCCGCCGCGGGCGGCCGTAAGGTGCGGAAGCACCGACTCTTTCCACTCAGAGTCGATGCTCTGAAGCGACGAACGGATGGCCTGCGTCTCAGGCACGAGAAGCGGACGCCACTGATCACCCTTCTGGAGAAGATCAAGCCCTGCGTTGACCGTACGGACTTCGTTGTCGAAGTCCCTGTTGTCATACTGCGGAAGCACATAAAGCGCGGTGCGGAAGACATGGAACCTGATGTCCCCGATGATATTCGTCGCAGCCGACGAACTCTCAAGCTTCCAGTTGAGCATCATCGTATACCCGATCGTGGTCACGATGAAGCTCACCCAGATGAGCGTGAGAAGCAGAAGCCTCGCCGAGAGGCTCTTGAAAAAGCGGAGCGGATTGAGTTTCACGACGTGGATCCTTCCTGTGTTCCGTTTGCGCGTCAGATGAGGCGCGGATTTTCGTCCTCAAGCTGGATCGTGAGGCCTCCCGCGGAGCCGGCACCCGACGAGCCTTCGCCTTCGTTTTCAGGCTTGACGGGCGTGATAGGGGCGATCGACTCGACCGTCCAGGTGACGCCGATCTGGCGGCCCTTGCGGGCGCGTTGCATGCGGAACTCCTCAAAGGACTTGCGGGTGATCTGCACCTCTCTGGGCTTGCCGCCTCGTCCCGTGCCGGAGGCGGTGAGACCGCGCTCATCGACGAGCGTCATGCCGATCATCCTTTCACCGGACTCAAGCTTCACGAGCGAAACGCCCATGCCGCCGTTGGAGAGTCTGCGGATCTGGTCGTGTGCGAAGATCACGAGACGGCCCTTCTCGGTAAGACAGGCGATCAGCGGCATCTCGGCGCAGCCCTCGGCGGGCGGCATCAGCGTGACGCCGTCGGCCATGCGCACGAAGGTGCGGCCGATGCGCTGCGAGGCCTTGAGGTCGCCGATCGTGCACTTGAGCCCGAGGCCGTCCGACGTGCCGAGCACGACATCCTCCTTCTCACGGCCGGCAAAGACACCGACGAATCGCTTCATGCCCTTGTCAAGATCGAAGAAGGACGTGACGGGCAAGCCGTCGCCCCTACCGCCGGGAATGGCAGAGACCTTGCAGGTGTAGACACGGCCCGTGTCGGTGACAAAGCTGATGTCGTCGACCGTGCGACACTCGACCGCACGCTCGAAGCCGTCGCCCACCTTGTAGCTGAGCAGCGTGCAGTCGTGCCCGTGGCCCTGACGGGTTCTCAGGAAGCCCTTCTGCGAGAGCACGACCGTAACGGGTTCGTCGACCACGTGCTGTTCGGCCTGAACGACGCTCGCCTCCTCGATGAGGGTGCGGCGGTCGTCGCCGAAGGTCTTCGCTGCCTGCTCGATCTCCCTGGCCACTGTGCGGCGCAGAACGCCGTCACTGCCGAGAATGCGTTCGAGCGAACTCTTTTCCTTGTTGAGTTCGGCGAGCTCCTTCTCGATCGCAATGGCGGCCAGACGAGCAAGCTGGCGGAGCCTGATTTCAAGAATGTCGTCCGCCTGACGATCAGTGAGACCGAACTCCTTAATCAGAGCGGGTTTCGGCTCATCGCTGTTGCGGATGATCTCGATGACGCGGTCGATGTTGAGAAGGACGAGCGCACGACCCTCAAGCACGTGAATCCTGTCGTTGACCTTGTCGAGCCTTGCCTGAGTGCGGCGACGAACGGCCAGCAGGCGGAAGGCGATCCACTCGCGGATGATCTCGAGCAGGTTCTTCTGCTTGGGCTTGCCGTCATTGCCGAGCATGACGAGGTTGACGGAGACGTTGGACTCCATCGATGTCTGCGAAAGGAGCGCCGCCACGAACTCCTCGCGGTCGATGCGGCTGCTCTTGGGTTCGAAGACGAGGCGCACGGGCTTTTCCTCAGTCGACTCGTCTCGAACCCTGTCGAGAATGGCAAGCATGGCGCTCTTGGCCTGCTGCTGTTTCGACGAAACCGTCTTCTTGTCCTTTCTGGCCTTCGGGTTCGTGATGGCTTCAATCTGGTTGAGCACGTCCTGCGAGGACGAGGCGGGCGGGAGTTCGTCGATCACGAGCTGCCACTGGCCGCGGGCAAGATCCTCGAAGTGGTAGCGCGCACGCACGGTGAGCTTGCCCCTGCCCGTACGGTATATGTCGCGAATTGTGCTTCTCGGGCTGATGATCTGGCCGCCGCACGGGAAATCCGGCGCAGGCAGAACCTCAAGCACCTCGTCAAGCGTTGCCTCGGGCTTGTCAATCAGCAACGTGCAGGCGGCCGCGACCTCCCGCAGGTTGTGCGAGGGAATGTCGGTCGCCATGCCGACGGCAATGCCGGACGAGCCGTTGAGCAGCACGAAGGGCAGCTTCGCGGGCAGAACCACGGGCTCCTGGAAGTTGCCGTCATAGTTGGGCGTGAAGTCGATTGCCCCCGTGTCCACCTCTTCAAGAAGCAGACTTGCGATCGGCATGAGGCGCGCTTCGGTGTAACGCATGGCAGCCTGAGAGTCGCCGTCCCTGCTGCCGAAGTTGCCCTCGCCGTCGATGAGCGGATAGCGGAGCGAGAAGCTCTGCGCCATGCGCACGAGCGCATCGTAGACCGACTGGTCGCCGTGGGGATGGTACTTGCCGAGCACGTCGCCCACGACGCGCGCAGACTTGACGGCCTTCGTGCCCGCCTTGACGCCCATGCGCTCCATGTCGATCAGAATGCGGCGCTGCACGGGCTTCTGGCCGTCGGAGACGTCGGGAAGCGCACGGCTCTTGACGACCGACATCGCGTATTCAAGATAGGCCCGGCTTGCATAGCGCGCGAGCGTGAGCTGACCGTCGGATTCGACACCGCCCGTCATCACCTCGTCAACGCGTGCACCAAGAGGCGACGCGCCCTCATCTTCGGAAGCCTCTGCAGCATCCTCCTCAATGCGAGCCTCCTCCGTCACGTCCTCTTCGATCTCGCGAGCGGAGGACTCCTCAGGCGCCGTCTCCTGAACGGGTTCGTCAGCCTGCACCTCGACGCTCTCCTCAACCTCGGGAAGCAGAGGCGTCTGAACGGGTGCTTCGGCAGATGCCTTTGCCACCCTGCCGCCAGCGGATTTTTTCCTTGCCGGCGTTTCTTCCGCCTTCTTCAAATCGTCTTCATAAACGAGCATCTGGTCGCCGAAGAGACCGCCGTCGTCCTGGACCTCGGGATTGAGGCCGCCTTTCTTTCTTGCCATATCGTCTCTCTCCAGCTCAGACGTCCGCCTCGACGCGGTCGCCGTATTCTTCCATCCAGAGCTTGCGGCTGCCCGCGCTCTTCGTCGCCATCAGGAGGTTCATCACCTCACCCGTCACGGCCTCGTCGACGTCGCCCATCCCCACGGGCAGCAGCCTGCGGGTGTCGGGATGAAGCGTAGTCTCAGCGAGCTGCTGAGCCTTCATTTCGCCCAGACCCTTGAATCGGGAGATCGAGATCTTGTCTTCCTCAAATCCCTCCTTCCTGAGGGCCGTCAGGGTGCGGGAGAGCTCTCGGTCATCGAGACAGTAGAACTTGCGCTCGGGCTTGCGGCCCCTCTTCGGCACGTCGACGCGATAGAGGGGCGGCATGGCCACGTACACATGCCCGAGTTCGATAAGCTTCGGGAAGTGACGGTAAAAGAGCGTAAGAAGCAGCACCTGAATGTGACTGCCGTCCACGTCGGCATCGGACAAAATGCAGATCTTGCCGTAGCGCAGTCCCTTGAGGTCGGGGGCTCCGTCCGCAGGGTGCGGATCAACGCCGATCGCCACGGCGATGTCGTGCACGGTGTCGCTGCCGAAGATCTTGTCGGCGTCGACCTCCCACGTGTTGAGGATCTTGCCTCGCAGCGGCAGCACGGCCTGAAACTCCTTGTTGCGACCCGACTTGGCGGAGCCGCCTGCAGAGTCGCCCTCCACGATGAAGAGCTCGTTCATGGAAATGTCGTCGGACTCGCAGTCCGTGAGCTTGCCGGGGAGCACCGCAACGCTCGAGGACTTCTTCTTCTCGTACTTCGTCGACTGGCGCTGGCGCGCCTGTGCCTGAGAGACGATGAGCTCCGCGAGCTTCTTGCCTTCCTCGATGTGGTCGTTGAGCCAGAACTCGAACTGCGGACGCACGAAGCCGCTCACGAGCTTCATCGTCTCGCGACTCGTGAGCTTCTCCTTTGTCTGCCCTTGGAACTGAGGATCAAGCGCCTTCGTGGACAGCACGAAGTTGGCCCGGCTGAAGACGTCCTCGGAGAGGATCTTCACGTTCTTCGCCTGCAGGCCGTGCGCCTGCATGAAGGCGAGCATGGCCTGATACAGGCCGTCCTTGAGCCCCGCCTCATGCGTGCCGCCCTGCGGCGTCGGGATGAGGTTCACATAGCTCTCGCGCTCAAGCCCTCCCTCGGTCGTCCAGATGACGACCCAGGCCGCGCCCTCGCCCACTGCATAGCCGTCACCGGCATCCTCAACGTAACCATGCGCCTCGAAGGGAGCGACAAGCGGTTCAGCTGCAATCTCGGAGAGGAGGTATTCGCGAAGGCCGCCCTCATACTTCCAGCATTCCTCCCTGCCAGTCTTCTCATTCTTGTAGACCACTTCGCAGCCGGGAAGCAGCACGGCCTTAGAGCGAAGCAGGCGAATGAGCGCACCCTCGGGAATCGCGGGGCTGTCGAAGTACTTCGGATCAGGATGAGCAGTCACACGCGTGCCCGTCTGGGACTTCGGACGCGGAGAACGGCGGGACTTGAGGGGGCTGACGACATCGCCGTCGGCAAAGCCGATCGTCGACTCCTCGCCGTCGCGCCAGACGGTGACGTCGAGCGTAGTCGAAAGTGCGTTCGTCACCGAGACGCCGACGCCGTGCAGACCGCCCGCAAAGGAATACGGACCCGAGCCGTCGGACTTGGCGAACTTGCCGCCTGCGTGCAGCCTCGTGAAGACAAGCTCGACAACAGGCACCTTCTCCTCAGGATGAAGCCCCGTCGGGATGCCTCGGCCGTTGTCCTCAACCGTGATGCCCCCGTCGGCATGAAGCGTCACCGATATGCGTGATCCGAAGCCTGCAAGGACCTCGTCCGTCGCATTGTCAACCACTTCCTGAATGATGTGGAGAGGATTGTCCGTAAGCGTGTACATCCCCGGGCGCTGCTTGACGGGTTCAAGCCCCTTGAGCACCTTGATTGAGGAGACGCCGTAGTCCTCCGCTCTGCCGTTTGTCTTCGCCATGATTACTGATTCACCCGACCGATTTTCAACACATCCAACAAAGAGGCGGATCCGTTCTGCATCCGCCTCAAAACTGTGCAAGGATTGTAACCCATGTTTTCAAAAAGGCCGTCCCCTCCGTCTGATGAAAAGGCGTCGCAGGCAGGTGGCTTCGCATAAAATTAACCGATCGACCCTTACAAGAAAAGGCCACCCTAATGAGCAAACTTTACATGGGCTTTGACGCAGGCACCCAAAGCGTCAAGGTCGCCGTCTATGACGAGCAGTTCAACTGCCTCACGAGCCACAGCCTGCCCACGCACCTGCACTATCCGCAGCCCGGCTGGGTCGAGATGAGCGCCGACGAGTTCCTCGAGATCACCGTAAAGTCAATGGCCGCCTGTGCTCAGTCCCTCAGGGAAATGGGCAGGGATCCGAAGGACGTCTGCGCCGTCATGGGCGACGGCATCATCTGCGGCATCGTCGGCGTCAACCCCGATGGCGATGCCGTGACGCCCTACATCAACTATCTTGACAGCCGCACAACACCCGACGTCGAGGCCCTCAACGCCCGAGAACTCGAGATCTGGGGCCGCGAGACGGGCAACCCCGTTGCCTCCCCGATGTTCCCCGCGATGTTCGCCCGCTGGTTCCTGAAAAACAATGAGGCCTTCAATCGCGACGGCGTGAAGTTCGTGCACAACGCCCCCTACATTCTCATGCATCTCGCGGGCCTCAAGGGCGAGGACGCCTTCATCGACTGGGGCGCCATGTCCGGCTGGGGCCTGGGCTACGACGTCCAGAAAAAGTGCTGGTCCGACGAACAGCTCGAAATTCTCGGCATCGACAGGAAGTACATGCCCGAAATCGTGAAGCCCTGGGACAAAGTCGGCGGCCTTTCCGAGGCAATGGCCGAACGCACGGGCCTCAGGGCGGGCATTCCCATTCTGGGCGGCGCAGGCGACACGATGCAGTCCATGCTTGGCTCCGGCATCTTCGAGGCAGGCCAGGGCGTCGACGTGGCAGGCACCTGCGCTATGTTCTGCGTCTCGACAAAGGGCATCATCCCCGAGCTCTCCAAACCGGGCACAGGGCTCATCTTCAATTCGGGCACGCTCCCCGACACCTACTTCTACTGGGGCTTCGTCCGCACGGGCGGTCTCGCCCTGCGCTGGTTCAAGGACAACGTCTGCAAGAAGGCGGACGATGCTGCCTACTACGGCCCGATGACGGAAGGCGCGGAGAAAGTGCCCGCAGGTTGCCGTGGCGTGATGTTCCTGCCCTACCTTACGGGCGGTTCGGGCGAAGAGAAGGAAGCGAGCGGATGCTTTCTCAACATGACCATGGACGACGACCAGTTCGTCATGTGGCGTGCCGTGCTTGAAGCCATCGGCTACGACTACATGGGCCTTGCCGACAGCTATCGCGCGGCTGGTGTCGACCTCAACCGCATCACCGTGACGGAAGGCGGTTCGCGCAACGAGCTCTGGAACAGGATCAAGAGCCACATGCTCGGCGCGGACGTCGTGCGCTTTCGCAATGCGGGCGGTGCTGTCCTCACGAACTGCATCGTCGCGGCCCACGCCGTGGGCGACGCGCCCGACGTCAGGAAGGTGCTCTCTGACAACATCGAGCGCGACGCCGAGTATGCACCCGTTCCCGCGCTCACGAGCCGCTACCGCACGCTTTACGACATGCGTCAGAAGCTCGTGCGAGAGGACATGAAGACCGCCTTCAGCCGCCTCGTCGCCATGCGAACCATCGAATAACAAATAACGCCTCGATCCCGTTCAGCTCGAGAACGGGCGCCCGTTCCGGTCAGGAGGGGCGCCCTCTTCTTTTGAAGAATGGGAAAGGGGCGCCGTCCGTCGGACATGCGCCCCTTTGCGGGATCAGGCAAAGCCGGAATTACTCGGCGTCCTCACCCTTGTTCTCGCCCTTGATGAAGTCGGGGCGGAGGATCTCTTCGCCGAGCTCCTGGCGGAGAGCGGAGAGATAACCGCGGCGATCGGCTTCGCCGTAGATCGTGGCGAACTCGCGCGAGAGGGACTTCAGCTCGTTTTCGGTCGGAGCCTTCACCTTGGCGGCGTTCACGAACGCGACGAAGTAGGCGCCGCCGTCAACCTGCATGCCCGTGTAGGCAGGGAGCTTGTCGGCGGGAAGCGCAACCATGCGGTCAACGAGCTGGGCGGGATGACCGAGCAGATTCTGGCGGGAGACCCAGACGGCCTTGCTGAAGCCGTCAAGAGACTTCGACTGGCGGACCTCGGCGACCTTCTTCTCGCCGGCGGCCTTGGCGAGCTCACCCGCCTTGCGCAGCTTCAGACCGTCCTCGATCTGACCCTTGACCTCGTCAAACGGACGAACGGCCTTCGGGAAGTGCTTCTCGACGCGGGCGGCGACAAGCTGATTGGAGCCCACTTCGACGGCAGCGGAATTGCGCTTTTCCTGCAGGCATTCGGAGCCGTAGAGGTTTTCAAGCACGTGTTCGTTGAAGAACGGAGCCAGTTCGGGATCGGCAGGACCCTGACGCGTAACGTCCTCGGCGGTCATGAGCTTGAGGCCGAACTTCTGGGCGGCGGGCTCGAGGCTGTCGGCCTGCTCGTAGACGATGTTCGTGAACTCTTCTGCCTTTTCGGAGAATTCGCGCAGAGCCATCTGGTCGATGTATTCGGCCTCGATGTCGGCGCGGACTTCGTTGAAGTCACGCACGCGGGCCGGATGGATGTCGGTCACGTAGATGACGTGCCAGCCGAAGTCGCTCTCGACGGGGCCGACGATGTCACCCTTCTTGGCGGAGAAGACGGCGTCCTCAAAGGGCTTGACCATCATGCCGCGGCCGAAGAAGGAGAGATCGCCGCCCTCAACGGCGGAGCCCGTGTCGACGGAATTTTCCTTGGCCAGTTTGGCGAAGGAGGACGGATCGGCCTTGGCCTTGGCGAGGATTTCTTCGGCCTTCTTCTTGGAAGCGGCCTTGTCGTCGCCGAAGCTGATCAGGATGTGGCTGGCACGACGCTCCTCAGCCGTGGCGTAGCGCTGCTTGTTCTGTTCGTAATAGCTGCGAACGTCCTCTTCATTGGGCTTGATGGAGGCCTTGAAGCTTTCGGGCGAGAGGACGACGTACTGGGCCGTGACGTGCTCGTCGGCCATGAACTCGGACTGATGGCCGTCGTAGTAGGCCTTGACCTCATCGGGCGTCACCTTCACGTCGCCCATGTACTGGTCGATGTTGAAGATGAGCGTCTGGACTTCACGCTCTTCGGTGATGATCTTGTGCAGATGCTCAACGACGGCGGACGGCACGGGATAGGTGGCGGTCACGCCCGTGAGAAGAGCCTCCTTGGCGAGGTCGCGGCGGACTTCAGCCACAAACTGCTGGTCGCTCTTGCCCTGGCTCTGGAGGAAGCGCTCGTAGAGCGCGGGAGAAAACTGACCGTTCTCCTTGAGCGCATCGGCGTTCTTGATGAGCGCAACGGCTTCCTGCTCGCTCACGCCGACATGCTCTCTGGCAACCGTCTGGGTGACGGCGGCCTCGTCCATCAGATTGCGCACGAGGGCTTCGCGGGCCTCAGGCGTGTCGAGCATGCCTGCACGGAACTGGTCGCCCATCTGCTGGCGAAGGCGCTCGAGCTGCTGGCGCTTAGCCTGGTCGAAGAGTTCCGGCGTAATGGAGCTGTCGCCGACCTTGGCGATGGAGTTGTCAGCCTGGGTCATGCGGTTGTAGCTGTAGATGCCCGTCACGACGAAGCTCGGAATAATCAGCACCATGGCGATGAACATCAGCCAGCGCTTGTGATCGCGAAATGCCTGAAGCATGAACGTTTCCTTGTTGTCTTGGCCAACTGTCGCCCGACGGACGCAGAGAGGCCTCGTTCCCGATGATTTTTTAGAGTAAAAAAAAGGCGAACCGCAAGGTTCGCCTTTTTTCAGAATCTGTTGGCGGAGTGGACGGGACTCGAACCCGCGACCCCCGGCGTGACAGGCCGGTATTCTAACCAACTGAACTACCACTCCGCACATGCCGTGCTTTCGCACGCGGCTCAAACCTAAGTCCGATATTTTAGCGAACTTCTGCTTTTTCGGTTTTCGCCTTTTTTGAAAAACCCGGTACTTTTGTATCGAATTCTTCTTAAAATCCGTTGGCGGAGTGGACGGGACTCGAACCCGCGACCCCCGGCGTGACAGGCCGGTATTCTAACCAACTGAACTACCACTCCGCACATCATGTGCTTGTCGCAATCTGTCGATGTACGCTCGGAAACGTTGGCGGAGTGGACGGGACTCGAACCCGCGACCCCCGGCGTGACAGGCCGGTATTCTAACCAACTGAACTACCACTCCGTTTTCAGAGCTTTTGCATCAGCAGAGAAGCGTATTATACAGAACTTTTCCAATCTGTCAAGAAGTTTTTTTCCAAAACTCCTCAACTTTTTTTGACTGGTGGGTGCTGAGAGGGTCGAACTCCCGACCATCGCCGTGTAAAGGCGGTGCTCTACCAACTGAGCTAAGCACCCCCACGGTAAAAGTCCTGCATGACGCCTCGTTACGCGCTGCAGAACTCGGATTGTACACGATGCCCTAGGCAAAACCATACCGCAAACACGGTATGCCTTGCTCGCTTCGGCCATTCCTCAAACGTGTTCGGCCCGACCGCTTGCGCGGACGGGCCGAACATCATTTCATGCGAGGAACCTCCTTCTCAGAAGGCCCTCTTCCCGCAAGGTCAGGCATGGACCTCAAGCGTGGGAGTCTTGCCCGCACTGCTGGCCTTGGAGGACCTTTCCTCT
>UMII01009817.1_pt1 | contig 13462 bp, 9 predicted proteins | sample 1965731 | NCBI WGS metagenome assembly UMII01 (sample SAMEA4836118, study PRJEB28245) | human gut metagenome | biome: gut microbiome; material: fecal sample | place: Denmark | collected 2008
GCCGGGTGCGGTGTTCTGGATGTGGTGCTCGGCGCTGCTGGGCATGTGCACCAAGTTTTCGGAAGTGACGCTGGCCGTCCGTTTCCGGGAGCGCAGCGCCACCGGCGAGTGGGTCGGCGGCCCGATGTACTACATTAAAAATGGCCTGAGCAAAAACTGGCATTGGCTGGCGGCGTTCTATTCGCTGTTCGGTGTGCTGACCGTCTTCGGCACCGGCAACGCCACGCAGGTGAACACCATCGTCACAGCCATCGACTCGGCCCTGACCGCCTACGGCGACTTCAGCAAGAGTATGCTCTCCACCGTCAACCTTGTGGCGGGCGTGCTGGTGGCCATGCTGGTAGCCATGGTGCTGCTGGGCGGCATCAAGCGGATCGGCAGTGTCACCGAAAAGCTGGTGCCCTTTATGGCACTGTTCTATGTGGTGCTGGCGCTGGGCGTTGTCATCCTGAACATCCGACGCTTCCCGGCGGTGCTGGCCTCCATCGTGGGCGGCGCGTTTGACCCACGGGCCTTCACGGGCGGTGCCATCGGCAGCGTTTTCCTCAGTATGCAGAAGGGCGTTTCCCGCGGCATCTTCTCCAATGAGGCCGGTCTGGGCACCGGCTCCATCGCCCACGCCTGTGCCGACACCCGCAAGCCGGTCAAGCAGGGGATGTTCGGTATCTTCGAAGTCTTTGCCGACACCATCGTCATCTGCACCCTGACCGCGCTGGTCATCCTGTGCAGCGGGGTGCCGGTGAACTACGGCTCTGCCGCCGGTGCCGAGCTGACCATCGCCGGATTCACCTCCACCTACGGCGGCTGGTCGTCCATCTTTACGGCGGTGGCGCTGTGCTGCTTCGCATTCTCCACCATCATCGGCTGGGGCCTGTACGGCTCCCGCTGCATCGAGTTCCTCTGCAAGACGGATAAGGTCGTGCGGCCCTTCCTCGTGGTCTACTCTTTCGTGGCCATTCTGGGCGCGACGGTGGAACTCGACTTGCTGTGGAACATCGCCGATACCTTCAACGGCCTGATGAGCATCCCGAACCTCATCGCGCTGCTGCTGCTTTCCGGCACGGTGGTCAAACTGGTCAAGGAATTTTTCGAGACCGAATCCTGAAACCGGACCCTTTTTCCACAAACGACAAAACAATTGCGAAATTTCACAGGAAGCAATTGACAAAACAGGCCGTTTATCGTATAACCTATATAGAGACGTCATATCCGGGAAGGGTATGGCGTTCACGGAACGTTTGGAAAGTGAGGCCGCAACATGAAGAAATTTCTGAAGAGGCTGATGCTGGGGGTCGTAACGCTGGCAGTGTTCTGCTGCATGACCCCGCTGGCGTTTGCTGCAGAAAAATATCACACCATCTATCTGGAGCCGCAGGGCGGTATCGGTGTGCCGACGCAGGTGTACGTTTACAAGTACGGCGACGTTTACCGCGCGTCCAGTCTGCCGACGCCTACCATGGAAGGCTACACCTTTGATGGGTGGTATGAGGATATCGTGGGCGGCACCGCGATCAAGGCGAGCAAGTACAACTTCAAAGAGGAAGGTCAGACGCTCTACGCTCACTGGACGGTCGCGGACGGCAGTTCTTCTTCCGCCGCGGCTGCACAGCCAGAGGAGACGAAACCCACCAAGACCTTTAAGATCGAAGAACATATGGGAGAAGTCCTGATCGTTGGCACGACCATTCTTGTGTTCACGCTGGTAGCGCTGCACGGCTGAAACGGTCAGCTTTTGCCTGAAGTTATCTTAAAATTTTGAAAGCGAGGATTCCTTATTATGATGAACAATGAGATCAAACTGCCCGCCGCTTACGCTGCGATCGACGAGAACGAGATGGTCTACCTGAACGGCGGCTCCATCACCGACACGCAGGGCTGGCTGATCTTCATGAATGTCGGTGCCCTGTTCAACTACGTCGCCCGCGTCTTCTCCGCTGGCAGCTCCATCGTCAACAACGTCAGGGTCATCGTCACCACCATTGAGGCTCTGAACAACTTCAAGCTGACCGGCAAAAACTAAACGAAATTTCCTGAAATGGCTGAAAAGCGCATCCGCAAAAAAGCGGATGCGCTTTTTTGCGCCGAAAGCGGCGAAAATCGGGCTTTCAGACGCCGGAAATCAATGATATATTTCACGAAACCGGTTGCGAAAATAGAAGAGCGATGCTATAATCAAACGTAGTAATTGGGTAATTATGACAATCATCCGTTAGGGAGATAAACTACATGGCGGAACGTGAACTGCGGCGGATGAGCCGCACCGAATTGATCGAGATCATCTACGCGCTCAAGCAGCACGAAGAAGAGCTGGAACAGCAGAACGCGGCGCTCCAGAAGCAGCTGGACGACCGCACCCTGCGGCTGGAACATGCCGGTTCCATCGCGGAAGCGTCGCTGGCGCTGCATCAGGTGTTCGAAGCGGCTCAGGCCGCTGCCGATGCGTATCTGGAATCGGTGAAGGCAATGAATCCGCCCCTGCCCAGTGAACCACCGCAGTCTGCGGATAACGGAGGTGCGGACGCAGAATGAAGGGACGACACGTGAAACTGGCCACGATCCCCTCCATGGAGGAAGTGGACAAGGAACGGCAGCGTCTGGAATACCGGGACCGCTACGTGCGGGTGCTGAAAAGCACGGTCTACGCGCTGGTGGTGGTGGCTGCGGCGGCGGTGCTGCTGGCGACCATCCTCCTGCCGGTGCTGCAGGTGTCAGGCGACAGCATGAACCCGACCTTGCAGAGCGGGGATGTCCTGCTGCTGCTCAAGACCGATGATATGAAAACCGGCGATCTGTGCGGTTTTTATTGGCAGAATAAACTTCTGCTCAAGCGGATCATCGGCGGGCCGGGGGATGTGATCTCCATCGACCGAAGCGGCGTTGTTACGGTGAACGGGGAGGCTCTGGAGGAACCTTACGTCGATGAACTCGCGCTGGGCGAGTGCGACCTCAAGTTCCCGTATCAGGTGCCGGAAAATCGCTATTTCGTGATGGGCGACCATCGTTCAACTTCCATCGACAGCCGAAGCACCGTCATCGGCTGCGTGGACAAAAGCCAGATCGTCGGCAAGGTGTTCTTGAGGGTATGGCCCTTGTCACGTCTTTCATGGGTGCACTAAGGAGGTGCCATGATGAGGAATCCGTTCAATGAGATCATGCAGAAGCTGCGGGCGCAGCGCGTGAGAGCGCGGCGCTATACGGCGATGCTGCTGGTGCTTGCGATGCTGACATCACTCTCGGTCAGCTGGCGGCTGCATCAGGTGGGCACGGCGCTGACCACCGACAACGAATATAGCTGCGGCATGGAAGAGCACGTCCATACCGACGACTGTTATACCGAGGAGCTGGTCTGCGGTTATGAGGAAGGCGAGCCGGAAGACCCGGACTCCGCCTTTTCCGTGGACTCGGAGCCGACCACGGAAGAACCGGAAGCCGAGCCGGAAGAGCCGGAACCGGAGGAGACCGAACCGGAGGTGCACCACCACACGGCGGACTGCTACGAGACCGTGCTTGTTGAGCACGAGGAACTGACCTGCGGCCAAGAAGAACATACCCACGATGAAACCTGCCCGGTCGATCCCGATACAGGTGACTTCCTCTGCGGCTTTGAGGAGCACACCCACACGGACGACTGCTACACCATTGAGACGGAGACCGAGGAAAAGCTGGTCTGCGGCTACGAAGAGGGCCAAGTGCTCTCGGATGGTACGGCGGCAGACGATGACGGCATTGCGGCGCTGGAAGATACCAACACCGCCACGTCTGTGGCGGACGACAGCAGCAGCGAGGCCGTTTCCGAGCCGGTGCTCCATCACCACACCGAGGCGTGCTATGAGAAGGTGCTGACCTGCACCATCCCCGAACACACGCACACGCTGGCGTGCCTTGCGGACTATAGCGCCGACGTGGAGACCGACGACGACTGGGAAAAATACAGCGTCGGCCTGAGCGATAACTGGAACGAGGCCCTGCTGGCCGTGGCACAGGAGCAGCTTGGCTACAAGGAAAGCGAAAAGAACTTCCAGACCGACGAGGCACTGGGCGACATCATCGACGTCCACCATTACACCCGCTACGGTGCGTTCTACGGGAACCCCTACGCCGATTGGGACGTCGCGTTCATCGCGTTCTGCCAGCATTATGCGGGCATCCCTAAGACGGAGATCCCGCAGCGCTTGGGCTTGGAGGCGCTGCGCGCCGATATGGATGCCATGGGCTTTGCCTACCTCACCGAGGGCGAAGATGCGGCTTACGAAGCCATCCCCGGCGATGTGGTCACCTATAATAAAAACGGAACTGCCGACGACGAGACCATCGGCATCGTGGAGACGGTAGGCGACGATTCGCTGACCGTTATTTCTGGTGCCGTCGAGGGCGCTGTCGCGGAAGTGACCGTTCCCTTCACCGATGTCACCAGCACCATCCTCGTGGATCAGGCTTACAGCGACTACGTGGGCGAGCCTGACGACCCCGACGCCGACGGCAGCTATGACGATGAGATCGCATTGCAGCCGGCAGGGGAAACGGATGCGGCGGCGGTGGATGCAAGCGAAGATGATATCTTTAATATAAAAGGTGCACTCGACCTGAACGATGAGAAAAATCAGAAAGATTTAGGCCTGACCTTTGAGTTCCAAAAGCTTGTTGGTAATGAATATGTAAAGGCTAATTCGGACGATATCATTGAGGAAGGCGACAATGTTCAAGTTGTAGTAGGCTTTGAGGCTCAGGCCGGAACGTTTAAAGCAGGGCAGAATGGCAACAAGGCATACTACAACCTGCCGTATAAGTTGGCTGAACCCTTGAGTAACAAAAGTATTACGGATGATCATGGTAATACGATCGGCCGCATGGATGTGAACACAGATGGTTTGGTGGTTATTACCTTTAGCGATGATGTAGTTGGTTTTGACTACAAGGAGCATTTTAAGGGTACATTTAAGGTATGGGGTGAAGCGTTCGCTAAGGACGATAGCACCAGCGGTACGATCACTTTCCCCGGTCACGGCAATTCGTTCACTTTGAAGAAAAAGAGCGATATCCGCATAGACAAGGATGTGGATTCCAAAATCATCGTTGAGAAGGGCAGAACCTATTTTGAGTATACCATTACGGTGAGCTCGAACAATGGCACCGCGGGAGAAACCGTTACCATCAACGATAACATTACAAATCTCTGGAATGTGACGGGCCAATTTGTTCAAGCATCGTTCAAATTAACGAAAAATGGCATGGCCGCGGAAATCCCGACAGGATATCCTGAAATTAAGTCCAAATCGGATGGAACAAGCAGCTTCACAATCGAAGGACTTGAGGCACTTCAGGCGCGTGAGAACTATACGCTGACCTACCTTTATGAAATCACGAATGCAAATACGCTGCCGAAGGGTGGCGGCAATGTAACAAATAGCGCAACAGCGTCGTATGGCAATAACACGACGAGTCCAGATAGAACATGGAAACAAATCATGAGTCCGGAGCTGTCGGTAAAAAAAGAAGGCGTGTATGGCGGTAATAATCCGGATACGGTGATGACTGGCCGCATTCTGTGGACGATTACAGTGGACAATCCGAGTGGCCGCGATTTGAATGGTTTTAAAGTTAAAGATACTGTTCAGACGGAAGGCGTTATAATTCTGGATCAGGATGATGTTTCTGGAAATATCATTCAAATTAAAGATGGTAACAATAATGAGGTTGATAAAATAGTAGATGGCGTGGCGAAGAAGGGCGGAACAGCTAAAGTTTCTGATGATAAGAGAAGCTTTGAGTATACTTTCCCGGCAAATTCGACAAGCACTAAGTACACGTTTACTTATTGTACGACCGTGCCATTCGATGCACTCAATAACAGCGTAGGCTCTGTTCAGGTTTTAAACGAGGTCGATATTGATAAGGATAGTGAACATTATCATGGTGATGGGTCGGCAAATGTTTCAAAGCGTGAAGCGCTCCTCTTGAAAGTGCCGTTGGGCGGTACGGAACTTGAAGCAGACAACAACCGCCTAAAGACAGTGTGGGAGCTTGTTATTCGCTCGGATGCAAGCGCAGACACGGCGAAAAAATTCACCATAAGAGATTATTTTAAGAACCCGACAAACCAAAGTAATCAGACGATGGATCACTATGCAGACAAGAGCAAGCTTGAGGAAGAACTTACTGCGGTTGGCTCCAAGAATAATGAAAAAGGTCTCTTCTTCGATGTGTTGGTAAATGGTGCATACAGAAGAGTGTATGGAATCGAAGCGATGAAAGCTCTCGGCGCAGATGTGACGATTCACTATTACAAGGATGAAGATTCGACGCAAGAAGCAGGAGGGAACACGGATAAAGTAAAGTCTTTCACAATTACCGTTGATTGGAGTGGACGCACCGTAGGTACACCGTTGTCGGTTGTACAGATACACGCAAAAGGCTATACTACCTATGTGGACAGTGCGGATAGCCTGAAATCGGGTGAGAAACTTTCAATCTATAACTATATAAAGATGGGTGATAATGAGAAGAATGCAAAATCGGATTACGAAAAGCCGACGAAGAAGACGCCGAATTTGGGAAAGCTTGTTTCTACTAATGAATGGACAGGCTTTAAGGATTCTGCAGATATAGACTACACTGGAGAAAATACGCTGATTTGGTATAAGCTTCTTCTCAAAAATTTGGATGCTAACGAAGCGACGGTTAAGGATACCCTGCCAGCAGGACTGGAATACACTGGTAAATACTATGTGGGCTGGTCTACAGCAGAAACGGAGGGAAGAAACTCAACTGATAAACTTTTGCCGTTTGTCACAGGCGGGAAGAATGAGGGCGCGGATAATATCCAGTATCTTGAAACGCCGACCGTTACTGGTACTGCGGATGCAGGGCAGGAGTTGGTTTTCAAGCTGAAAAATCTTAACACTCTTAAAAATCCGAAAGAGGGCAGCTATCAGATCGCGATTATCTTCTCAGTCAAAGTCACGGATGACTACTGGGATGACATCAGTGAGAATCCGACCAAAAAGTATCCCAACGAAGCCACATGGAACAAGAGCGATAAAATAGCAAAAGCGGATGCATTCGTGACGCGCAAAAATTCCTATGTGGAAAAGCGGAATGATTATAGGGACGGCAACAAAGAAGTAACCTACACGGTTGAAATCAATAAGGAAAAGAAAACGCTGCTGTCCACTCCGGGCAAGAGTCTGGTGCTGCACGACGTCCTTACGGTTCCTTCGAAGATCAGTGCGGAAATCGATTTGCAAAGCATTAAGCTTTATGATGATGCTAAAAACGATGTAACAACACTGATGAAGTGTAAGCCTGACGAGGTGGTAGATGACGGAACGAATAAGACCTATAAAATTACGGTCGAAGTTCCGGATGGTGCACACTATACCTTAACGTATACTTACAAGTTCATTGTACCCGACAATGTTGCAGATGGTAGGACGTTCCAGATCAAGAATACAGTTGGCATGTTCGGAAACAGCGAAACACCTTCGGAGTTGTGGTACAAGCACAGTGGTGCTGCTGGCAGTGTAACGCAGGACAATACCAACACACTGAAGGTGTACAAGGTCGAAACTGACAAATTCAATAACACTTTGCCGGGTGCAACGTTCAAATTGTGGCAGTACACCAACGGTAGCTGGACAGTGGCACGAGAAACTTGCACAACCGGGGTAGGCGGTTTACTGGTATTTCAGTATGCTAAGAATGGAGCGGTAGCAAACGGTGCGGTGAGTGTTGAGCGAGGCGTACTCTACAAGCTCGAAGAGACCGCGGCCCCCAGCGGTTACATCGGCGACAGCACGCCCCACTATTTCCTGATGCTGGATGCAAACCAAACCAAGGAAGATGCGTATGCGGCAGTAAGTAATGCTGAAGTGGCGGAAGCGAATATCCGTTTTGTTGCAGCCAATAAGACAGAACCGATGTACGTTGAAAATACTGCCAAGCAGATCACCATCCGCAAGGTGTGGCAGGATGCAAACGGTAAGCAGGAGAATGGTTCGCATGAGCCCATTACGGTTAAAATCACTCGCTATAAAGACGGCATAGAGGACACGGCGTGGCCGCCGAAGAGCATCACCCTCTCGTCGAGTAACAGCTGGACGTATAGCTACCCGGGTACCTCGAAGAATGATGACCCCTTGGAAGACGGCTACACCTACGCCGTGGAAGAGGAAACCGTACCGGCGGGCTACAATGTTTCCTATACCGACCAGAATGGCAACGAACGGCATACCGGCTTTACCAGCGGCGACAGCGTGACGATCACCAATATGAAAGAGACGAATTGGCTGATTGTCGAGAAGAAGTGGCTTGCCGAAGGCGGTACGACAACGCTGACGGATTTGCCGGATGATACCAGCATTACGCTGAAGTTGTACAAGGTAGGCGATGACGCCAGTCCGGTCGATACGAAGACCTTGACAAAGGACGACGGCAGCAACTGGAAGTGGAAGGTTACCAACCTTAAACCCAGCGCAAAGTATTATGTTGTTGAAGAGCCTACGGTGAAGGGTTTTGAGGTGTCCTACAGCCACAGCGTGACACGCCCCGCATCCCCCGGTGATACTGTGATTGTCACCAATACGCAGAAGAGTACCAAGACCACACTGGAAGTCGTGAAGAAGTGGCTTAATACGGACGGAATGGAGTTGGAAGATAATCTGCCGGTGGGTGGCATTATAGTTCAACTTTACAAGCTGAACGTAGAAACTGGCAAACCTGAAGAAGTAGGGGGCAAGACCTTGCCACTGAATGAAAGTAACGGCTGGACAGGCATGTTTACTGATCTTGAACCGGATGGGCAGTACACGGTTAAAGAAGTTTCTGTGCCCGATGGTTACACAGTAAGTTACAGTGTGAATGAGGATGAGGCGGTTGTGCCCGGTGCCACCATCACTGTGACCAACCGCAAGAATGCCCCCGGCTACGAACTCCCGGCGACCGGTTCCACCGGTACGGCTCCGTACACCACCGCCGGTGCGGTGCTGATGGGTGCCGCGCTGGTGGGTGGATACCGCAGAAAACGCAGACAGGAAAGGAGGGGCGAGTGACCCTCCCGCCCCTGCGGGCGGAGCACAGATCACCACAAGAAGCACAGATTTTGGGATTGCTTGGAAGCAAAAAGAAGCAGATTGGAAATGAGTTTATTTCACAAGGAGACGAAGAAAATGAAACACATGAAGAGATTCGTGGCGCTGTTTGCCGCGCTGGCTCTCGTGCTGGCGATGGCAGCCCCGGCGTTTGCGGATGAAGGCACCACTCCCGCGACGGCAACCGGCATCATTACGATCAGTAATGCAATTCCGGGAACGGAATACAAGGCTTATAAGATGTTTGAGTTGAGCTACAATCCGGAAGAGGGAACAAGGCCCGCAGCTTATACATATAAGGTTGTGGACAAGTGGGCTGAATTCTTCAAAACAGGGGCTGGCAAAAATTACATCACCGTGGATAACACGACTGGTTATGTAAAGACAGCCAGCTTTGAGGCAAACTCTACAAAGGCAGCTGACTTTGCAAAAGCGGCGTTGGCATATGCAACGACTAGTAAGATTGATGCAACGAAAACGGAGACTGCGAGTTCGGCTGCGGAAGGTGCAACGACTGTTACTGTGACGATGTCTGGTCTGGAGCTTGGCTACTATCTGGTCGATACCAACGCGGGTGCTTTGTGCAGTTTGGGCACGACGGACTATACGGCAGAAATCAAAGAAAAGAATGAAGTCCCTTCTGTTGTGAAGAAGACCAAAGTTGACAACGAAGACTGGGCGGATGAAAATTATCAGCAGATTGGCAAGGTTGTAGAGTTTAAGACCACGATTCACGCCAAGAAGGGCGCGCAGAAGTACGTTTTGCATGATACCATGACGGACGGTCTGACGTTTAATGGAAGAGTTCAGGTGAAAGTTGGTGATACCGTTCTAACTGAAAATTCTAATTATACGTTCACAACGAATCCGGGTGATGGCTGTGCATTCCATGTGGCATTGACGGACGACTACTGCAACGGCATTACCGGCGATAAGGATATTGAGGTTTACTACTCCGCAACGGTCAACAAGAAAGCAGTTAAGACGAGCGGCGAAACAAATGAAACTTGGCTGGATTATGGTGAGAGCCACAAGACTACTAAGGACAGCACAACGACTAAAACTTACCAGTTTGACCTTGTGAAGTACACCAAAGTCGATGGCACAAAGCATTTGCTGGATGGCGCTGAGTTTAAGCTGTATGAAGATGAAGGCAAAACTGCTGCGGTAAAGTTTGTATACGATGACACTACCAAAACCTATCGTGTGGCAGATTCCAGTGAAACGGGCAATGAAACGATTAAGGTTAAGGGTGGTAAAGTTACCCTTACGGGCCTGAAGAAGAAGACGTATTATCTTGAAGAGACTCAGGAGCCGCAGGGTTACAACAAACTGAATGAGTTACAGACCGTCAACTTGGGCGAAAACGGTTTTGAACCGAAGGCATCGGTTGACACGACGAATAAGACCTACACGAGCGGTGGTTATGGCGTCGAAAACAACGCTGGCACCACCCTGCCCACGACCGGCGGCATCGGCACCACGATCTTCTATCTGATCGGCGGCGGGCTGATGGTTGCAGCGGCCGTGCTGCTCATCGCGAAGAAGCGGATGGAAAACAAGTAAAACCAACCGGGAGCCGGCCGCTCCCCCGAAATAAGAGGGCATCTGCCCCGAACATATCCTTATAACATTAGGGAGTAGCCCATGAAAAAGAATCGCAGCAACATCATTTTAATATTGATCTTTCTCGTGGGTCTATCCGTGATGTTATATCCGACCGTCAGTGACTATGTCAACCAGAAGAACCAGTCGCGCGCTGTGGCGAGCTACTCGGAAGAGGTTGAAAACCTGTCGGACGTGGACTATCAGGCCTATTTTGGCGCCGCCGACGACTACAACCGACGGCTGGCCGAAACGCCCGATGCCTTTTACCGGCCCGAAGAGGTGAGCGGCTACACCGACACCCTCGACGTCTCCGGTACCGGCATCATGGGGTACATCACCATCTCCAAGATCGGCGTGGAGCTGCCCGTCTACCACGGCACCAGCGACGGCGTTTTGCAGGTGGCGGCGGGCCATCTGGAGGGCAGCAGCCTTCCGGTGGGCGGCGCGGGCACCCACGCCGTCATCTCGGCCCACCGCGGGCTGCCCAGCGCCAAGCTCTTTACCAATCTGGATGAGCTGGAAGTGGGCGACACCTTCACCATCACGGTGCTGGACCGGGTGCTGACCTATGAGGTCGATCAGATCTCCATCGTCCTGCCCACCGAGACCGATCTTTTGCAGCCGGTGGAGGGCAAGGACTACGTCACCCTGATGACCTGCACCCCCTACGGCATCAACACCCACCGCCTTCTGGTGCGCGGCAAGCGGATCGAGAATGCGGAAAACCAGAAACACATCCGCGTAACGGCGGACGCGCTCCGCATCGAGCCCATTATCGTGGCCCCGGCACTGGCTGTGCCCATGCTGCTGGTGATGCTGGTGGTCATGCTGGCCGTGCCGCATCTGCGCAAACGCAAAAATCAGCGAGAGGAGAACCATCATGAAGAGCATCCGTAAACGGCTGGCCGCTGTGCTTGCGGCGCTGACCCTGTTGGTGTGGTGCGCGGCTCCGGCCTTTGCCCTCGAAGTGGTCGATCTGAGCCGCACCGGTTCCATCAAGGTGTCGCTCTACGACAGCGAAACATCCGAGGCGGTGGGAGGCGGCACGCTGACCCTGTACCGCGTGGCCAAGGTCCAAAAGGACAACGCCAACCTGAGCTTTGTGTACACCAACGGCTTCGAGGACTGCGGCGTGGAGCTGGGGGATCTGTCGGAGGGGGAGCTGGCGGGCTGGCTTGCCGAGAAGATCGCCGCCACTGCCGAGTCCGCTACCGTGGAGATCAGCGACCTCGGCACAGCCGAGTTCGGCGACCTTGAGGTGGGCCTGTATCTGGTCGTTCAGACCACGGCGGCGGAGAATTACAACGTCATCAACCCGTTCCTTGTGTCGGTCCCGATTCAGGAGAACGGCAGCTACGTCTACGATGTGGACGCCCTGCCCAAGGTCGGCACTGCGGCCAAGAAGACCCCCGAACCCCCCGACAAGCCGGACACGCCCGACAAACCCGACACCCCGGACACCCCGGATACCCCCGACAAGCCGGACGAGGAGAACCCGAATACCCCGGCGGCTCCCGGCCCGGACAACCCGGACGGCTGGGTCCTCGGTGCCCACGGTGAGAAGATCTACCTGAACCCGGAAGCCCCCAGCCCGGACAACCCCAACGGCTATGTCATGGGCGCCCACGGTCTGCCCCAGACCGGCCAGTTGAATTGGCCGATTCCGGTGCTGGCAGTGACCGGCGTGGTGCTGGTGGCGGCGGGAATCAAGCTCAAGAAGGGGACCCGCAAGGATGAAAAGTAAGCTGGGCGCCCTCTTCATTGCGCTGGGCGTGCTGGCGCTGCTGGGGGCTGCGGGCCTCTTCGGCTACAACCAGTGGGACAATACCCGCGCCGAGAAGGCGGCGGATGCCGTGCTGAACCAGTTGGAAGAGACCCTTGAGCAGCCCAAGACCATCCTGCCCGGCGAGAGCGAAGCGGCGTCGGCCGCTGCCGAAGAGCCCGCCGAGGAAGAAGCGGACGGTATGACCGTCACCTTTATTGACGGCTACGATTACATCGGCTATGTCTCCATCCCGTCCATCGGGCTGGCGCTGCCGGTGATGAAGCAGTGGAGCTATCCCGGTCTGAAGATCGCGCCGGGGCGGTATGCCGGCTCCCTTGCCGCCGACGATCTGGTGGTGGCGGGCCACAATTACGCCCGCCATTTCAGCCCCATCAAGCACTTGGCCGTCGGCACCGAGGTGCTGTTCGTGGACATGGACGGCAAAACGTGGCACTACGAGGTCAGCGCGGGGGAGGTCCTGCAGCCGACCCAGATCGAGAAGATGACCGTCAAGTCCTCCGGCGACGACTGGGACTTGACCCTCTTCACCTGCACCACCGGCGGTCAGGCGCGGTATGCGCTGCGCTGCGTCCGCACCGACAAGTAAATCAGACCCAAAATGTACTCGCTTTCCCGCTGGAAGGCGAGTATTTTTGTGTTATCCGACTGGGAAAGGGGATCGCACATGGAAGATTGGGTCCGCAGTTTGTTTGGGCTGGCCGGTGGGCTGGCGCTGTTTTTGTACGGCATGGCGACCATGAGCCGGGCTTTGCAGCAAGCAGCGGGGGAGCGGCTGCGGGGCTTCCTGCGCCGGGTCACCCGCACGCCCCTGACCGGGGCGCTGGCGGGGCTGGCTGTCACCAGCATTTTACAGAGCAGCTCGGCCACCACCGTAATGGTCATCGGCTTCGTCAGCGCCGGGCTGATGGGGCTGCCACAGGCGGTGGCCGTGGTGTTCGGGGCCAATGTGGGCACCACCATGACGGCGCAGCTGGTGGCCTTC